>BNJV01001880.1_pt1 | contig 106393 bp, 200 predicted proteins | sample 8540591 | NCBI WGS metagenome assembly BNJV01 (sample SAMD00202457, study PRJDB9452) | human saliva metagenome | host: Homo sapiens
ATATAATAAAGGTAAATCGAGGCCTGTTTCTAAGCACCATGTGCCTGTCAAAGAAAATTCGATACCATATCCGATGCTCAGCTCAGCACAAGAGGCACAAGTGTGTAGTCGTTTGCTGTAAAGCTTGCTGCTAATCGTCCGCAGACAGCGCGATGAGGATAAAATAAGCATAATATCCAAGATATGGTCCAGTTCATTAAGGTCTATGAATAGTCCTGTAAAGCCTAAGACCATACCCTGGACTCTGTATCCCGTATCTGTCCGACTATCACTATGAGATGAGAATCACATTTGGCTTCCCACCTGCACTATATGGCGATGTTGTTAAATATCGTAGTCTGTAAAAGATACAATAAAACAACCATAATAAAAGAGCCTATAACACGCTTCACTCATTATAATTCTTCCTTTTCACGGGTAATAATAAGCACCGCCGTCAAGCTGAAAAGTCCACTGCAGGAGTGGGGTGGCCTGATTCTGTCATATTGGAAGGGATCTGCTTTGATACCGCTGCATAGCCAATAAAGTATGCGGGTGATATTTTTGACTGGTATAAGACGTAACAACCTGCATATGCATACTTGTATGAGCCTTTCTTGATATCAGTAACCTCAATATATCCTTCATCAAAGCAGTTTTAAGTGCTTAACCGTACAGTTCTTCAGAGTTATCAAGGAACATACACTCTTACATTACCTGCTGTCGTCTATAATGGGCGTACATCGGCATAGTTCTTACCGTCTTTGTTATTATGCCTGCAAGACCATTGCCGGCCATAACATTCATTCCCGGACTTTTTGCCGTCATCACTTCCCTTGTCTATCTTAAATTTTACTGTACCAGTTGTTGGTATCTTGATATTACTCTCGCAGCTACCTTCGGATAGTCGGCATGAGTCTGATCAAAGGTTATATAGCTTTCTAAAGTTATCAAGCTCATATTGCCCTGAAACAATAGCTTATTACTCATAGCTGACCTCATTGGCTTGTCTGTCAGCTCTTTGTGCAATCAGGTCATCTACTTTTTAAGATAATCAAGCTTTGACGTAAAAACTGCCAATCATGTGATTCCATGCATCGGTGTAATAACATTACCTCCACAGATTTTTACGGTCCTAAGCTGTCTGAGAGCGATAGAGATACGTAAGTAAAACTAAAGCAGATAACAATCATTGCAATACAGATATCTTGGAACAATTTTTATCTTAATCTTACTTTTTCTTTTGTGATGCCATTATTTTGTTCCTTAAGTGTAACTGAATATCCGGGCTGCCTGTAGATATAAGGCTGCGTCTTGAGTTATCTTCATCAATAAGCTTGCCAAGACCGTTTATTACACTGTCCTAGAGATCTTCAAGTATATTTATTTTTAAGGCTTGTCTCAGCATTGAGGGCTTATCAAAAGTTGCCTATTGATTGCTGAACCACATTACATATATACCCGCATCTGCAATATCAGATGATACTTCCGGTGGAATATACTCAAGAGTGCTCTTGATATTTCTCTGTGATCTTCTTAGGTCATCTTTATCGCTTCATATACGAGATCAGACTCAATCTCCGCACGTTTAGGAAGCCTGTGACACATCTCTACCGTTTACCTGCATAGTAGAGACTGTCCAGAGCTGCTCCCATATACCCATCTAAGCTGTTCTGCATTACTCTTACCGATAACAAGAGCACATTTTTGTCTGATATAATGCGATTGATTCATCAAACTTATTGCCTGCTGTAGGTGAGCCTGCTTCTAACTATACCGCGAGGCAATGATTGCTATCTCTGTAGTATGCTTTTTCATCCGGTCATTACACCCTTTGCTTTCATGAGTATCGAGGCCTGCTGCCATAGCTACGCAGATAGGCTTATCAACCAGTGAGACATTCTTTCGGCTTAAGACCGGACTTATGAACCAGGTCTGCAAATGACCTCTTCTCACCTCTGTAACTATCGGGAAGAGCTATAACAAAGTTGGTTTCCTGATGCTCTTTTTGCTACCGTAGATTCTGTCAAATGAAGCATGAGCTCCATTGCACTCCCATTGCAATAACTCACGGTTTTGCAGGATAGATTACCTCTATCGTCTCAGGCGTCCTTCCTACCATCTCTGCTGCCTCATCACCTATAGCCCTTATCTCATCTCTGTTTTCTATAGCAATACAATTTTCTTCATCAAAGATAATTCCATCGCCTTTTCTATAATATTTGATTCTCTTTGTTCCCAGATCTGTCCCAATACTTTCCAAGCATAACTAAGTCCTTTCAAATATCTGTTTATTTGTTTCCAAAGTCCACTAATCCCTTTTCCTTAGACTCACATGCAGCAGTCCCCGATAACGATGCGGTCAACAGGGGAATACCAATAAGCTTTTGACACTTCAAGTATCATCATCGGTAATCTGTATGTCTGCCCTGCTCGGAGTCGGATCTCCACTGGGATGATTGTGAAGAAGAACAATATTGACCGCCTCGTACTTGAGCGCCTGCATAGACCTCTCTTGGCCTTAGAAAAAGACTGGTTAACTGTTCCAATGCTAATGGTAATTTCTTTAATTAACCTACACTTAATATCAAGGAGGAGTAATACGACATGCTCCTCTTTAAAGTGCCTCATTTCTTCCATATACCGCTTAGCTATCTTATCTGCAGTGTCTAGTGACTCATCATACGTGCGTTTCGTTCTTGCTATTCTTCTTGCAAGCTCACAGATACAAATAATCTTCACTGCACTTAACAGGTCCTACACCCTCGATATCTTGAAGTTCTTTTTCAGTCTTGCCATATAGGCCTGCCAAAGTACCTCCACTAACATCGAGCACCTTCTTACATAAGTCAATACAGTTTAGCTTCTTTGTACCAGTCCTTAGAATAAGCGCCAGAAGTTCAATGTCAGATAGTCTATCTATACCCTGCTTCTGATACTTCTCAAACGGCTTTAATTCATCCGGTAAATCTCCAATTCTTACAGTCTCCATAATCATCGGTTAGTGTAAAAGGAATAGTCAACTTTTATTTTAACACAATGTGTTTTTCTTTCAAATACAAACTTCACATTATTGGATAAATCTTCCCTAATATAGTGAGCCTGTCAAACTTCTTAATATCCAGAGTTATCTATTCTTTTTTCAGCCATAAAACCTCACCATTTCCTTGCCTGCTCTTCGCATAGGTTCCCTTGGTGACAAGCTTTCCTTCCTCCTCCACAAAAGTCTGAGTATGAAACCTATCTTCATGCGTTAAATACTTTCAATGCACTTATAATATTCTTTCGGAAGCAAGATTTATGATGATTCCTCTCATCCCTTACCTCCTTATAGAGTTTATCTCCCAAAACTCATATAAAGTCTTTTGCTTCCATCTACATCAGCCTTTGCCTGCATCTCAAGCCTGTAAGGCTTACACCGTCCATAGGCTTTACTACACCGTAAAATGCAGACAAGATTCTTAAATTACTCTGTATGTAGCTTAGCTGTTCATCATCAAACACAGCCGGAGCCATATACTGATAAGCTATAGCCTCATAAGATAAAATTGCAGGGGGTAGATTGCCAGTTAGCTTCATACCTGTAATTCTTTCATAATTTTCATCAGCAATCTTATCATTGCACTTCCATAATTTCTTTAGTTCTTCTTTATTTTTTCCCTTCAGCCAAGTAAGTATTTTCTTCGTATCGTCAAGAAACACAGGCTTTCCGATAACTCCCGAAAAGTCTGTGTCCATCTTCATTTTCTTGGCAGGAGACAATATAATCTTCATACATTCTCCTCAAAAATATGCCTTATTATAACCGCTTAGCTTTATTATTTGGGCGTTCTTGTATCTTTTATCATCGCTTACATCCTTGCCTAACCAATGGGGCTTAACAAAACTGTTAGAAGCCTCTATGGAGGAAATTCACCTCAGCGAATACAAGACCCTCAAACCTTTCCTTAAATACATCAAGCTCCGCAACAGTCCACCTTCTAAAGGAATGAGGTATCTCATTTTCTTTAAGACATCCCTTTTTAGTTTTTCTTTAAGGTGATTATATTCCTCTTTGGTTATTTCGAACTCGTGCTCATTATTAACTATCGGGCCGCCTTCATTCCCGCTAACTCCAAACTTACTTTTGACAGTTAATAAATACTTTTCATTAGCCTTTCTAATCCTTATAGTAGGCTTATTGCTTATATAACCCTGTTCTATCTCTATTTTTTCATAGGAATCGAGGTCTGTTGGAAGTTCATTTATAAGGAACTTTCTTTCTATCTCCATCATTATCCCTCTTGAAGCGATTTATAGTCAATATCATATTTTACAACAATATTGTATTTGTCAGCAAAGAAAGAATAGTTCTTTACCACCCTTTCAACTACATCCTGGGGCTTAATCTTATTGGCACCTACAAGCATTACCAGATACTGGCAGGAGCTGTACTTGGTGGCCACATCCCCTATTCTAAGAGACACTTTGATTATATTTTCCAGGTCAAACATAGCATCTGACAGCGTAAGAGGATCTATCATACTTCCGTCTTTTTGATATTGTAAAAGGATGATTTCTATACCTGTTTTCCTTTCTGTCAGAATATCTGAAATAAACCTGAATATATGTTTAAACCCATCATACTCCACCTTATAGGCCCCAAGAGGTTTATCTTTCTCAGATATAAGGTGCTTAACTATATCCATATCCGCATCAGTATTGATGGATTTATTCTCTGAATAGTTCTCTTCAGCAATCATAAAACCATTTTTACCGCCCTGCTTAGACTTGGTAAGTGCCTCTACAGCCTTTCTGTATGAGAGGAAATCACTTCCATTTGCAGGTGCTTTGGCTATGCCTATGGATATGGTGAAATCTTTATCCAACTTCATCCCCTCAAAGCTTTCCCTTGATACCTTTAAGAGCTTAGATGCTATGCTGTTGATGTCTTTGTAGGTAGAGTACCTACCAAAAATACGCCAAATTCATCTGCTGATATCCTCGCAGCCACATCTCTTTCACGGAATGAGCTGCTTAGAACCCCTGCAAGTCTAACAAGGCAGGCATCACCCATAATGTGGCCATATTCATCATTTATCTTTGCAAAATCATCAATTTCAATGATAAATAAGGCTCCTGATTAACTTCTCCATCAACATAATCATCAACTTTATCAGCGAGGCATTTTTATTCCACAGGCCTGTAAGTCCCGTCTTGAAAGTGATATCGTATCTAACTGACTAAACTATTGGCAATCTCATTGTCTAGAACTACCACATTATTATTTTTCCCATTTACCCCCGTTATTTCCACTTGTTACAGTGATTCAATCTGTTCCTGAAATTTAATCATCTCTTTGTTGGCTAGTCCGCTGTTTGCATTTATGATGTCAAGCAGTTTCTGACCAACATTAATAGAGCTTATCATACTCTGCCTTATGGTACCCTGTTTAACTTCTTTCTTAATGGATACAGGGCTCAGCGATATAGTCCACTTCCCTAACGAGAGGTCGTATATCGAGCCACTGTATGGGAGCATAAGCATTATGTGTGATACTCTTCTGCAAAGTCTAGCCTAAAACTCTCTGCAACCCCTGTCTTCTCCGTGTACTATAAACTGTCTCCGGCTTTGGGTTAAGGCTGATATCCAGAAATAAGTCCATTTTTATCAGCATGTCACTAACTCCTGCAAGCACTTTTACTTCAGCATTTACCTCGATTTCTTCTCCAGCTTTACCCTCTCTGCACCGTCACAAGTATACGCCCTAAGGTGCCTACGGCCTGATACCCTACAAAAGTATAGTACATTCTTTCCGCCAGAATTATGCTTTAAGTGATGCCTTATCATCCCTAGCTACACATTCTGAGCTGAGATAATGACCTGTAGGCTTCTTGTCAAAGTTAATCATATAGAGTCAGTACTCGTCACAGAGGGTCTTAAAGCCCTTCAAAGCTGATTGGATTGATGCCGGCATTGATAAGCTCCATAGCTTCTTCATCAAAGCAGTCGGCATAATTCTCATGAATATATTGGTAGCCTCTCCTAGCCAGAGGACTGTCAACTATTACTTCAAAGTCATCATGTAGCCGTATACCAGCCTGTCCTCTTTTATTTTTCCTGATAAAATAAAGTATCTCCTGAGTACGTCCAACTGCAAAGGATGGTATAACTTCATTGCCTCCCCTGCTAAAGGTATCGTTTGGGATATCAGAAAGCTCAGATACGTAGTCAATCCTATCCCCATGAAGTCTGTCACCATGGGTTGATTCCATCACTACATGGTCTGCTTCAGTTGTGTAAGCAGGGATCCTTTATTATAGGCTGATTGATGTTACCTATATCACCAGAGAATACTATGGTCTTGGTAACGATTATCCTCAGTTATAATAATCTTTATGCATGATGAGCCTAAAGATGTCCCACATCAGTAAAAGAGATGGTTATACCCTCACATAATGCCAAGTCTTCATTATAGCTTACTTTGTGCGAAATGACTAGAACTCCCTCTACATCTTCCATAGTATAAGCAGGTTCAAAATGCTCCTTACCTGCTCTTTTATTCTTTCTATTCTTCCATTCAGCTTCAAACTCCTGAATATGAGCAGAATCTCTAAGCATAATATCACAAAGCTCACAGGTAGCAGAAGTAGCATATATCTCTGTAAACCCATTCTTATAAAGAGCAGGTATCATCACCTGTATGGTCTACGTGAGCGTGTGTAACAAAAGATAATCAATTTCTGAGTGGAGATACAGAGTAATGCAGCATTTTCAAATACATTTTACTCCCTGCTCCATACCATAGTCTACCAATATGTTTTTGCCACAAGCAGACAAAAATGTGCACTTCCTGTGACCTCGTGATCAGCACCAATAAAATGTAGTTTCATACCTTGTCTCCTGTAACTGCTGGGAAATACATATAATCCGTCATTTTCTTACTAAAATTCGAGTTCACTCGTATTATAGACTTTCCAAAAGTATACTTAACATTATAACATAAACAAACTATGAATTATATACTCTTAGCATTTCTTTTTAAACATTTATCTTCTGCATCAAATTCATCTTTGTCGATATAAGTTACTACCTTTTCCTCTTAAACCAGGTAAGCTGCCTTTTGGCACAAATGCCTGGTATCCCTGATAATATCTATACATTCTTCAAGGCTCGTTTTACCACTTAGATAATCAATCACTTCTTATAGCCAATACCCTGCATAGACACCAATGACTTATCATATCCTTTTTGCCATGAGGCTTTAACCTCCTCCTGAGCCCCCTATCAAACATAAGGTCAACTCTCTTATCAATTCTCTCATAAAGCTTTTTTCTATCCATGGTCAACACAAAGTAAGCAAAGTCAAAGGGGGAACTCCTCTCTCTCTCCCTCTTATTATGCTCCGAGAGCTTTTCTCCTGTCATTTCAAAGAAAGTAAGCGCCCTCACAACCTTTTTACGTTATTATAAAAACCGAATCAGCATATTCCCTGTCAACCAGAGCAAGCTTTTTGTGAAGTTCGCTTTTGCCTAAAGTTTCTGCCATAGCCTCATATTTTTTCCTGACATTGCTGTCATCACCATATTCATTAAAGTTAATATCATAGATGACGGACTGGATATAAAAGCCTGTACCTCCTACTATGATAGGCACCTTCCCTCTGCTTTTTATATCCTCAATATATCCCATAGCCCTTATTTTTATCTAGTTTACATTGAATTCCTCATCAGGCTCTAATTCATCTATTAGAAAATGAGGAATACCACCTTTTCTTCTTCTGTAATTTTAGCAGTTCCTATGTTCATGTATTTATATACCTGCATAGAGTCTGCGGATATTATCTCTCCGTCCACAGCCTTTGCAAGGGCTATGGACAGAGAAGTTTTACCTACCGCAGTAGGACCTGTTAAAACTATCAAATCTTTCATTTAATAAAGCTCCCAATTCTATTATTTACCTGCTCACGTTTTAATTTTTAATCCCGGCATAATCTTATCTAACAAGGTTTATCTGTTAGGAAACACAGTTCTAAACAACAGTATTATGTTTATAACCGTCTCTATGCAGTCTTATTCTGCCGGCGTCCAAGAATGAAGCTCTTTAAGTATCTTTCCGCTTTTATCAAGTAGATATACTTTTATTAAAGACTTCTCAGATGTAACATTTACAATCTCCTTTACCATCATATAATCACCCTGAACAGAAAAAGTTGATAGTTACGCTGTTGGTCAATATCTTTTTATATTTCCATTTTTTATCTTTATATGTTCCAACCTGAATCTCCCCCTCACCGTATTTACCGGCTTTACGGTATAGAAGCTTAGTTTTTACATTGTAGCTGCTGTCAAGACTGAATGTATCGAGGCGTATTTCTCCTGCATTTATAAACTTCCTTGACTTAACTACATTGCCCCTCATATCATAAACTGTCTTGTTATCCGTAGTATAATAAAACCTCTCGCCACTCTTAAATAATTTCAGCAAGCCATTGTATTCAACGCTGACTCCAAACACCTTCTTTTTATTCTTTCCGTTTAAGTCCATACTTGAGATATAGCCGTCACTTTTGAAATCCTTGAATTTGAGGTTTCCTTCTTTAACTGTGTATATCTTACCTGAAAAATAATAGATTTTATCCCCGATAATTACAGGCTCTTTTCCAACTGCAAGCTTAGTCTTAGTCTTTCCATCCTTTGAAATGCGGTAAATATAGGGTTCTTCATAGCCTGTACCATATCCAAACACCTTATCAAGTACAGCATAGATATAGTTACCCTTTATAGATGAGGTTGGTATATCCATTTCCCGTTTTTTTAGCAATACTTTTGCTTTTAAGGGTCTTAGGGTTAAGCTTTATAATGTCCATACGCTTGCCATCACCCTGATAGGCATAATAGATGTATTTTCCGTCTGTGACTACACTTCCGGGGTTCTCTATAGCAATCCTTCCGTCTACAGATATGACCGGAGCTTTATCCTTTGCCATTACAGGAACTGTGCTGAATACCGAAAAAAATAAATTAAAAATTAAAACAATCGAAAATAATACTGTAATACCCTTTGCTTTCATACCCTGCCTCCAATTTTTATTTAGTGTTGCATCATCTCTTTGTCTATTATACCACTTATTTTAGCTATAGCCAATTCAAAGTTTTTGTGATATAATCTTACGATACAGATGTCAAGTTATTTGACAAAAAATATTTTGTGAAAGGCAGGTGTTTGGTATTAGCGAGTCAAATTTTATGAGAGCTCTAAGACCTTTTAGCGATTTGAAGGATCCTACCAATACTATCTATGACCATTTGCCTTATAGGAAGGATATAAACCTTATCAAAGAAAGTGATATAAGAATGGTATCCGGCAATGTTGTTAAATATACCCAGCTGGTTGTGGAAGAAGCCAAAATTATAGATACAAATGAACTTGCTGAAAATTATCATAGAAGAAGCAAACAGACCTGTATGAGGCTACAACTTTCGAGCGTGAACCGGACGAGACTCTTATGGATGATGTTAGTGAAGATGAAATTGTTGCCGCTGATGATGATGATGTGGATGATGATGAACTCTTTACAGGAGAGCTTGATATGGACTCTATCAATGCCCTTGCTGAGGCGGATGAAAATGAAGATGACTATTCTTTCTTAAATGATGAATGATGACACTTTAGGTAAATGTAGATTTAGTAAAAACAAATGCTGTAAACACTTTCAGGGCTTCTGCCCTACTGTGTTTACAGCATTTTTACTTCAAATAAATCGAGCTTAGATATTAAAAAGCATATATACTTGGTTTTTTACAGCCAAGATCTGTCTGAAGCCATTTACCATCAACATACTTAAACTCTGTCCTAATGTACATGCTTCCGGTATTATTGCTGTCCTTCCATTCAGGATCGCCAAACCAAGGCCTGTAGTAATACGAGAAATATATTTGATAAAACACTGTTTTTGTCACAACAGGCTCTGTCACATCTATATCAGTTTTAACAGATGTAAAATCAATCTTAGTCACGTGTCTGCTGTCGTTGTTTGAGACCCTGTGCAAGCTCATCATACTGCAGCCTTAATTGAGGTAAGGCTGTCTTCGTCCTGTACAAAGATATCTTTAATTTTGTCAAAGGAATCACCATTTAACGCAGCCAGATATACCGACTTCATATTGTTTATAGCCAGCTCTTCAAGCGCTTCTGCAGTATCCTTAGACAGTCTCATATCGTCAAGTGAGATATTATCATTATTGCCTGTAACTGTCTCGTTTCTTTTCAATGTTTCTAAACCATCTTTAGATACTTCAATTTTGTGATTACCGGTAAATATTATAGGTATTGTGCAAGTACTATCCCCGGTACTTCACCTGTTGTCAAATACTTCTCAGGTATCTCGACATCATCAACCTTTACCTTAGCTCCCTCAGCCACATTTATCTTGACATTAGAAGCAGCAATTCCGACATAATCTATGCTCCAATCATCAAATATATAATACTTCTTGACTGCAGTTCCTTTACCAGATTTACAGTGAATGTATGCTCCCTTACTATCACCTCGGTTGGTGTGAGGGATATAACAACTTCTTTACGTATATCATCGTCCTTGTCCATTTTTCCAAAAAGGGTATTATCGTTTGCCTTATAATTAAGGACATCAGTCAAGCCTGCAGAAGCACGAGTACTTTTATTCCGTCTTTTTTAAGCAGAAATTCTTATCATCCTCTGTATTTATATTAAACAAAAGAATACACACTGTCATAATCTTCATTTACAAAACAACGAAATACTGTTTTTGCCTTATGTTTCCGCACTGAAATTATCAAGATATAGGGACTAAAAAGTATATCATAGCTCCAAGAATGATAATTTCTAAAAATAAAAACTTGATTACTCAAATATACCCTTCTTACGCTTGCAGTTGTTCTTCTGAGGCTGACTATTATTTACCACAGGCAGAAGGCTGTGCTGGCTGAATGTTTTACAGCAGGTACCGACTCTGACTGCTGATTGTTTTACCACAGGCAGAAGCTGTGTCTGTTGGTTGTTACCGCAGACGAAACCTCTGGCTCAGGTTATTTTTCTAAAGGAGAAGGCTCTGTCTGCTGAGTGTTGTCTACAGGTATTGGCTCTGACGTCTGGCTATTCTCTACCGGTGATGGCTCTGTCTGCTGAGTGTTGTCTGCAGACACAGGCTCTATCGCAGGCTCAGGCGCATTCTGTTCTTCTTTATTTTCATAAGCAAAAGAATCTGTATCAGGCAGTTTGTGACCACATTTTTCGCAAAATACCTGCTTCCCAAAAATATTCTGCTCACAATTTTCACAAAACATATAATCCCTCCATTTAATTAATTCACTTTATCAATCTCATCAAGCACTTCGATATTCTTTTTCAAGTGCACTCATTTTTAGAAAAAGCCTTGTCTGTACTAACCTTCTTTTTATCTTCTTGTACCAGCTTTGTTTGTGAGTATTTCTGAACCTCTTTATCCTTAAACTTTTGCTCCACTGTTTTTGCGTACATCTCATTTGTATTATCATTCTTGCAACGGATCTGTCCCCAGGCATCTTGTAGTCTTTACTCTCAATCTTTTCTACAAGTGCCTCCACCTCTTCTTATTCAGCTTCTAGCACTATCAGCAAAGAGGTATTTTGTGCCTGATTTCTTTTTCTCTTCCTTAACCTCTTTTTGTCTTCTTCTCCTGTTACAGTACCCTCTGTCATTGTTGCTGTCTTCGCGATTTTCGCTATTTTCTTTTGATTCACTAGCTTCAATAGCTTCGTTGGTAGTCGTATCATCGCTGTTTTCACTGCTCTCTGAGGATTCACCTGCATCTTCCTTATTCTCGGTAGATTCCTCTTCACCCTCCTTGTTGTCACTATCATCATCCTTCTTGTCTTTATCTTTCTGATGATGGCATAGTGTTTGTCTACCGTAAACTGGTCAAAGCTCTTAGTGAGCTGTGTGTCAGCAACATCTTCTGAGGTATATCCACTGTCTGAATTATCGTCTGTATTCTCAGCAGTAACTGATGTTTGCTTTTATCGCAGGCACTCCATTGGTATAAGCAAGTGCACCTGCAGATACTCCAATCGCAATTATTACAAGAGCCAATATAATTGACAAGAAAACTAATCCGCCTTTTTTCATATCTACTCCTATCTTTTTATACTTCTTTCATCCAAGAATTACTAATTCTTATAGAGACCACAGATGATAGTACTTCTGTGGCCTTTATAATATCTATATTAATAAACGTTACCAAAACATATTCATCATAGTTCATATTGCCAAATATGCTTGAATATATGCTGGATAAGATACTTCTTCCTACAATATCAAGCAAATAGTATAACTATACAAAACAATAATAAGCTGAAGTAAAAAGACCAATTCTATAGGGTCTTAACAAAGTTCTCTTCAAAAAGCTATGTAAGCAATACTACTGAGGACATAATGTTGTTTTACCAGCAAAAATACAAGACAAATTCCTGAAATCATCGTATGGTGAAAGCGACATAAATATCACTACAAGAAATAGAATTATCATATCTAATATCGTAGTCAGACTGCGAAAGTCCAAGTACTGATAAGTATGACACTGGTTTTGTCTGCTTCTTAGCAAAAATGAGATACTCCAAATGCATATGCTGCCTTTATAGCTACGTAAGATAAGATTAAGAAAATGCTATCTTAAACTTTGTAAATGCATCAAATACAGGGTAATTAAAGCATTATTATGAAAAATATAAACATAATAAGGCCGATATACCACCTGCAACCAGCTGGCTTAGCTTATCTTTCTCTGCAAATGATGATTTTAATGCCTCAAAAGGGTTCATTAAAAATGATTTGGTTACACCTAAGGTATCTTTCAATATCTTAGCTACATCAATATTTAAGCTCTTTCCCGCAGAACTTCCAGCCTGTCCGGTACTTCCTGCATTCTGCGCAGGAAGAGGTGCGTTGTTAACTGCACTTACGGACTCATTGGCCTTTACCTCGATATCTTTAGTTACTTCAGGGCACTGTTAGCATCAGCATTTACAGGTGCCTCCTCTACAGGTTTGCTGACTCGCTTACACTTGATGCAGCCTTCTCCTGTCTCTCCTTTACTGCTCCCTCGCAGTTACATTCCTGTCCATCCTCTATAGGATTTCCACAAAACTTACAAAACCTTCCCATATCTTTCCTCCAAGAATAATATTCCCAAATTATCTACCAAATGAACCTTATCCAAAGGTAAATAATTTGGGTGTTGGAATCGATTATAACATTGTTGTATTTATCCAGTCAACCACCTGTTCTAATCGGAAGGGTGAAATCAAATTCTTTGGTGAGAATCTCCTCCTCAGGTGTTTTTCTCAAAGGCAGAAAAATCTTTCCAAAGAAAAGCCTTGAAGACTACCTCCTTTTTAGGCTCAGTCCCTTCTCCTGCCTGAACTTCCTTTTCAAGCCTTACTATTCTGTATCTCTTACCGTTATCACTGCCGGTAAATGGCTTTTTATAAGTATAATAGTTAAAAGACAGAACATCCTTTATATCAACCATTGGTATTCCCCCTACGTGCAACGGTTGCTATGTCTATCATTTCAAGCTCGTCTTTATGCGAATTTGTTAAGCTCCTAAGAAGGGCTGTAGCTGTATCAAGAGCTGTGATAACAGAAACACCTGTCTCTATAGCAACTCGTCTGATGAGGAAGCCGTCTTTGAGACTTCCCTGCACCCTTAGAAGGTGTGTCGATAACAAGGTCAATATTGTGTGCAAGTAAAAGGTCCATAAGTGTAGGCGCAGCCTGCTCAAGCTTGTTTACCTGAGTTACCTCAACTCCGTTATTCTTAAGTACTTCTGCTGTACCCCTTGTTGCATATCTCATAGCCAAGCTTACTAAAAGCCTGCAGCTATAGGCACGATTTCCTTCTTGTCCTCATCACACACTGTAATTATCATCTTCTTGTGAATAGGAAGGTCAATTCCTGCTCCAAGGAAGGCCTTAAAGAGCGCCTCATCAAAGGTCTTTGCTATGCCAAGGCACTCTCCTGTAGACTTCATCTCAGGTCCTAAGGAAATCTCAGCTCCCTTAGCTTTTCAAATGAGAATACAGGCATCTTTACAGCCACATAAGGCTTCCTTCTGAAGTCGAGGCTCAAATCCAAGGTCTCTAATCTTTTCTCCCATAATAGCCTTGGCAGCAAGCTCTACTATAGGTATGCCTGTTACCTTGCTATATATGGTACTGTGCGGCTTGAACGAGGGTTTACCTCTATAACATACACTTCATTCTCATAGATGATGAACTGAATATTTACAAGTCCCTATTACGTGAAGGCTCTTTGCAAGCTTTCTGGTATAGTCCTCAATCCTTTCTATAAGCTCTGCAGATATATTCTGTGATGGGTATACAGATATACTGTCACCTGAGTGTATGCCTGCTCTTTCAATATGCTGCATAATGCCCGGAATTAAGATATCTTCTCCGTCACAAACTGCATCTGCTTCAAGTTCCTCACCCATCAGATACTTGTCTACAAGGATAGGATGCTCCTGAACATTACGATTTATTATGCCTATATACTCCCTTATATCAGAGTCAGATATGGCTATTCTCATGCTCGGCACCGCCAGCAGTGCATAGAAAGGGCGGACAAGCACAGGATATCCTAGTCTGCCAGCTACTTCCACAGCTTCATCAGCAGTAAATACTGCTGTTCCACCTGAGGCCCTCGGTATACCTGTTTCATTTTAGATATTGTCAAATAACTCCTCTATCCTCAGCTGCATCCACGTCTTCTGCGGATGTTCCAAGTATCTTAACTCCCATTTCCATAAGAGCCTTGGTAAGACCTATGGCTGTCTGGCCTCAAACTGAACTACCGCTCCATAAGGCTTCTCAAGCTCACTCCATTTTCTTACATCCTCAGGAGTAAGAGCTCAAAGTAAAAGCTTATCAGCTATATCAAAGTCTGTACTCACAGTTTCAGGGTTGTTGTTTATAATGATGGTCTCATAGCCTGCCTTTGAAAATGCCCATACACAATGTACTGAGCAGAAGTCAAACTCTATACCCTGACCGATTCTAATCGGTCCTGAATAAGTACAAGCACCTTCTTTTTGTCAGTAACTGAAGTATTCTCGTTTTCTCCGTCAAAGCAGGGAATAGTAATAAGGTGTGACAGCCTCAAAACTCAGCTGCACAGGTATCTACCATCTTAAATCCCGCAATGATATTTTTCTTTTATTCTACAATCGTAAATTTCCTTTTCAGTCTTCCCTGTATAGCTTTGCAATGACACTTATCAGGGAATTCCCTACCTTTTAGCTTCAAATAAAAGCTCCCTTGTAAGCTCCTCATTTTTAAGGCGAAACTCACATCTTACAAGACGCTCTATCTTATCTATGAACCACTCATCTATCTTTGTTATACTATGAATGTACTCAGGTGTAATCCCCCTCCTGATAGCCTCAGCTATAAGGAAGATTCTTCTGTCATCTACTTTTTGAAGCTCATCCTTGATATCCTCATCAGTAAAGCCCTCGTAGTAATTGACTATTAGACTGTCCACATGCTCTAAGGAACGGATAGCCTTCATAGAGCACCTTCAAAATTGGTACAGATGCTCATAACCTCACCTGCTAGCCTTCATCTGAGTAGTAGGGTTCTCTTTGCAGTAATGAACTTATCAAAAGGAAGTCTTGGTATCTTAACTACACATAGTCAAGTGCAGGCTCAAAGCTTGCAAATGTTCTTCCTGTAACGGCATTCTTAATCTCATCAAGAGTGTAGCCAAGTGCAATCTTAGCCGCTACCTTAGCTATAGGATAGCCTGTGGCCTTGGAGGCAAGAGCAGATGAACGGCTGACTCTAGGGTTTACCTCTATAACACAGTATTCAAAGGTATGAGGGTTAAGGGCATACTGCACATTGCAGCCACCTGTGATTCCAAGCTCATCAATTATGTTAAGAGCAGAAGTTCTTAGCATCTGGTGCTCTTTATCAGAGTGTCTGAGATGGAGCTACTACTATACTATCACCTGTATGAACTCCCAACAGGGTCAAGGTTCTCCATATTGCAGACAGTAATGCAGTTACCTCTGCTATCTCTCATTACCTCATACTCTATCTCTTTCCAGCCTGCGATTGAACGCTCTATAAGGCACTGTCCTACTCTTGACAGTCTAAGTCCGTTCTCTGCAGATTAAGCAAGTGAGCTTCATCATCAGCTATACCACCGCCTGAGCCTCCGAGGGTATAAGCAGGTCTTACCACTATCGGATAGCCTATTTCTTTGGCAAATTCTACGGCAGCCTCAACATCTTCTACTATTGTAGAAAGCAGCTACAGGCTCCTTAAAGCTTCTCCATAGTATTCTTGAACTCAAGCCTGTCCTCAGCCCTTTTTGATAGTCAAGCTGTGGTACCTATAAGCCTTACATTATTCTCCTTAAAGGAAGCCGCTCTCCTCAAGCTCCATAGCAGGGTTAAGTCCTGCCTGTCCTCCAAGTGTTGGAAGGATACTGTCAGGCTTTTCTTCCTTAATGATTTTTCTTAACGACATCTACATTAAGAGGCTCTATGTATACCTTATCCGCAATATCCTTATCTGTCATAATTGCAGCAGGATTAGAGTTTACAAGTACTACTTCTATTCCTTCTTCTTTAAAGGGAACGGCGAGGCCTGTGTGCCTGCATAGTCAAATTCAGCCGCCTGTCCGATAACGATAGGGCCTGAACCTAAAACCATTACTTTTTTAATATCAGTTATTTTTGGCATCATTAACCTCCCTTAAAAACTCATCAAACAAATATCCTGTATCAAGCGGTCCTGAGCAGGCCTCAGGGTGGAACTGTACGGTAAATATTCTCTTACCTGTGTAACGTATACCTTCAACCGTACCGTCATTTACATTTATAAAGCTTGTAGTTGCCACTTCTTCAGGCATACTCTTATCAACTACCATATAGCCGTGATTCTGAGTAGATATGTATACTCTTCCTGTAGAGATCCTTTACAGGGTGGTTTGCTCCCCTAATGGCCATACTTCATCTTCTCCGTCCTTCCCCCTTGGCAAGAGCCATAAGCTGATGTCCAAGGCAGATGCAAAGGTGGGATGTCTCCATCAAAAAAGCTTCTAGCTCCTCTATTATATCAGTACATTCAGCAGGATCTCCCGGCCCATTGCCCTAGCATAATCCCATCAGGCTTATCCTAAATATCTCTTCAGCCTTTGTATTCTGTGGATATACCGTTACCTCACAGCCCCTTCTGAGGGAGAGAGTCAACTATATTCTTCTTTGCACCAAAGTCCATAAGTGCAATCTTGTATTTTGTTTCTGTTATAAAATCATTCTTAAACTGGAATTCAGGCTTAAATACCTTATCAGGTCTTCTTGCAAAACGAGGCTCAAATATCTCCTTTTTCCTTACAGGATACCCGCTCAACCACTCCTTCAACCCTGTAGCGCTTAATTTTTTATTTAAAATATTAGCACTTCAAGTTTTGTTTCGTCAGTTGTTATCATGCCGTTCATGGTACCACTCTCACGAAGAATCCTTGTAAGTGCCCTTGTATCAATGCCATAAATGCCGGTAATGCCCTGGTCAACCAAAAATCTGGTCAGAGAATCGTCATTTCTAAAATTAGAGGCTTTTCCTGCTATTTCACGAACTATAAAGCCATCAGGCTGAGCTTTTTTTGACTCCATGTCCTGATAATTAATACCATAATTACCAATCAAAGGATAGGTCATTGTAACTGCCTGTCCAGCGTAACTAGGATCGGTAAGTATCTCAAGATAGCCTGTCATGGAAGTATTGAAAACTATTTCGCTTATAACTTCCGTTCTGGCACCAAAAAGATTCTCCCGTAAATACCGTTTCCGTCTTCAAGAATCAAATATGCTTTCATCATTTCCTCCAAATCTTACTTTGCAAACTACACCACTTTTGGCAAAAGAAAAAGGAAGAACAAAAGTTTTAGTTTCGCTCTTCCTCCTCCTTTCTATTTATGCCCAAATTGTTAGAATTGTAGCACATAAATCTAAATTATTCAAATTACAAAAATACAAATTAATTCTCCAGCTTTTTATTATTTATCCTTATAAGTCTTAGCTGTGTTTGAAGATACAGTTAAAAGGTTTTGCACTCTTGTGATTAGCATATACCGCGTTCTTCTTTCCTGCCTTGCAGAATAGCTTGTTATTGCTAATGGTAACAACACCATACTTAACACCTGAATGAGAATAAAAACATATTGCCTGTCTTCCACCGTATACAGTGTTTTTACTAAGAGTAATAACAGAATTATTCATCTTTGTTCTTTGAAAAATTAGCTACCTCTTAGTAACAGTGTATGCATCTGCCTTACCCTTTCTAAGGCTCTTAATCTTGTTGTTGGAAACAGTTGCAATCTTTGTGTTAAAAAGTGCAACACCTTCTCCCTTGAGTCCGGTAATTTCATTGTTTTTAAGAACAATATTATCGTGAATAGCTGAGATTGCCTTTCCTGCCTTAGCTGTGAGTTCATAACTTCTCCTCTGTTGCCGACAATCTTGCAGTCCTTAATTGTGACATTTTTGCAACCGGCATTATTCAAAGAGACTTAGCTAGTTCTGTCTTAAAAGGAACTCCATTTAAGTAAGGTGCTGTAGCCGATGAAGCAACATCAAGCTGTATGGCTTCTTCCGTCTTTGAATTTGACTTACCAATCCCCGCTATATCGCAGCCAACTACGGTTACATTCTGGCAGGCTACAAACTCAAGGCTGTGACCACCGAGATTTTGCTGCTCTAATTTTCATATAAGAGTAATATTGTTTGCATGAGTAAACTTGAAGATGAGCCCTTATAGCCACTGCCTTCAGACTTCCAGGTACCACCGATAATGGTAACATTTGAAAGTGCATTGTATCCGGTTCCTTCCGGTATGTTGAAGGCAATCGGTTTTTCACAGATTATTGTTGCACCTTCTGCTTTGATAGTAACATTATTCTTTTAGTACAAAGGGAATTCTTAAGCCTGTAGGTTTCACCCTTCTTCAAAATGGCAACTCCCATAGAAATCAAGTTCCGCCTGGATATTTGCTGAATCATCAGTTCCATTTGCCTCAACTATTACTGACGCCTTTACGCTATCTGTCTTACCACGCATAAAGCTGCCATAAGCATAATTCCACCACAAAGCAATACATTTTAATCTTCATTCTATAATCTCCTTATTATATTATGGTGTAGGTGTCAAAAGTTTTTGACACCCATTGATCCCGGATTGCAGCAGCTGCGCTTACGCATTCCTTGTAAAAACATTAGTAATTCGCTCATTTTTGCAAAAATGAAAGCTGCTTAGAGCTAAACAACTAAATTAGAAACCGTATTCATCATCTTTTCTTACATCTTTTAGCTTATATAGGCTGTTATAGACACCTTCTCATCTCTAAATGCTCCAAAGCATAGCAGGACAGCACCAATCAAAGTAAATGCAAACAGCTTTATTAACTCAACAGTATGCTTTGGCTCCTTAAATACTGCATCTGCAAAAGTATCTTATCATCTCCTCTATATAAGCTACATCATCAGGACTCTGCCTGATTACATATATACTGGGAATCTCAAAAATAAAAAGCAGCGAATCGTCATACATACCATATGATTATAAATGAGAGAAACGCTCCTTTTTGGACAATTTTTCCTCCAAGGATGGCATAACCCTTCACTGTACAAACACCCATAACAATTCCCGATAGAACTGCAACATAGCTCCCGCTGGCCCTGCAAAACTATAACAATAAGGCCTATGAGTACTTCCCAAAAATGCTCCTACAATACCTGTAACAACATTTTCACCCTTTTCGCTTTTTGTGTAATGTCTTTCCTTTACAGCTATTTCCGTTTGCCATATTCCTCGTCTGTTAGAAGTAAAACTTCTCCACCGACCACACAGAATAAGAGGTTGTCAGTTCTACCGCTTGCCTCAGCAGCTTGTAAAACCTGAGCTTCTAAGAGCTTCAGGAACAGCAGAAACAGCAGCAGAAATGTTTTCAAGATAAGCACCTGTCGTAAGGGGTCTTTTAATAAAAAGGTAACATCATACTGCTTAACTGTTACTCTTCCTACAGCGTTTATCTGCTTGCCAAGCTCCGCCATAGTCTGCTTGTCCGGCATACTTCCATTGGTTACGGAACTACCAGTTCGTAGTTCTTTCCATCATTTGTACGGACAAGTTTCATACTGTAGCCTGAAACTGTACCGCCCATCCATGAAGCAGATGTTTCATCATACTCCATCCCTTTTGTCTGCAAAAAGTTCCGTAATCTTGCCATCAATCATCTTTTTATACCTTCCCTTCATATTCTAAGCACAAATCCTTTTACGCCCGTAATATTATACACGATATATTAAAATTTTAAAAGCACAAATATTCACAAAAGATGATGAAATAAATTGCACTAATTTTTCATAAGTCTTTTTATGAACTCTGATGCTCTCTTTTCGGACTTACCGTCAAGGTCATCAAAAAGTCTTTCTAAATTCTATTATCTTATCCGCTTCAAAGTCACCAACCAAAAGTGCAGCTATTATTTCATCCATGTTTTCCACAAACTTTCCCGGTATAAAGCTAATATATTCGTCAGTAGAAGCCTCTTGATGATATATATTCATCTAAATCAAAGGCATAAAAGAGCATAGGTAGTGTCTAGAGTGCCGCCTCAAATATCACGGATGAATAATCCGTTATTAGAATATCCGTAACAAACAAAAGCTCGTTTAGCTCCTCGTTCTTTGATAGGTCAATGACTCTATCCTTGTACTCATCATCTATAACAGGCTTATTGTTTACGTGAGGATGATGTTTAATTATAATTCTGTATTCATCACCAGAAGCTTTCAAATATCTGCTTATAGTCAAAGCGGTAATGAGGATAGTGGCCCTCTTTTTACTTGACCCCCTGAATGTAGGCGCAAAAAGAATAACCTTTTTGTCTTTTTAACATAGGATATGCAGAAAATATTTTTGCTCTTATTTCCCTCTTATAGGCTTCATCAAAGAAGATATCGGTTCTTGGAACTCCTGTAGCAATAACCCTGTCAACATTCATCCCAAATGCTTCAGCATAATGCTTTGCTACTTTCCTTGAACTGACCAGACAATAATCATAGGTTCTGTGAGGCAGCTATCCTGTGACCAACATCCTTCTTTTACTTAATCTGCTAAAGCCAAAAGGCCTTGAATGCTCCACAGGCTATGCCACACCCTGAATAAGATAGTTATCCTTACGCTTTCTTATCTCATAGACCGAACGAATATAATCATCAATTAAAATGACCTTTGACGATGCAAGGTAATAACCGTACTTAAAAAGCAGGATATGAAGCTTTCCTTCGTATCAAGCACAGTCTTTATATCAATATTTTTATCTTTGATAAGCTCTGCATAAATACTTTCATAGTTACCGCTTATACTATTTCTACGGTTTGATATAAAGGTAATTCTGTTTTCCTTTAGCTTAAAAAGGCTTAAACAGATAAAACCCAAACTTAGTCATCAGATTCTTAAACGTACTGAGTCCTATAGTTCTATCTATAATAAGCTCTGTACGCCATCTGACTATATTCTATAACTCCCATTATTTTCTTATATGGGAGAGCTGTTGTTATAAGTCCTATAGCCTCAAGCATTGCCTCGATGGTAAAAATTGGCATAAAAATAACAGCCAGAATAAAGATATAAAACTCACATAAATGAAATCATCCCATTTAATAAAACAGGAATCACATTTGCGCTACCTTTATCACCTGCTGTCCTTATTAACTAATGCTTAATCCATCATTAGCGAGTGAAACCAAATACTGTCTTGAAGATATAATCTTTAATTCATCAGGTTTTATCTAAGATTATATCGGTATATGTGTCACCGCCATAGGTAAGTTCAAAGCTTTACTTCTATATTTTCAGGCTTATCAGGGGTCAATGTACAAGTCTTTTTTATGGAATAGCTGTGGCCCGCCAGAATAAAAGAATCTTTTTCAGGTTCGTTTCCGGCAGGTAAGTCTTTATAGGGACGAAGTCTTCTGTATTTGCTGCCTGAGGTAAAAATGATGGTAACGATAGGATTTCTAACCTCTGGATTATAATTACCTCTTACCTTAACATCTATGTTTAATGTAGTTTCCGTTACATTCAACTTAAGTATATTTATCTCAAAGCGTTCCAAAAACTACCTCCCTCACCCCTATAAGACAAATTTAATGGCTTACTTATCCCATTCCATTATAGTCTTTCCACCAGGGCTTTTGTATATCAAGCTCAAATGCCCGATTCATGTCTGTCATATTCCTTACAGGCACTATATTATTTATTATATTGCTTAAGTAATTAACCATCCAAGGATTCTCACTAAGCAAGTTAACAGTCATCTTAAAAGGTCCTCGCGTCCCGCTCCTGCTGCTTCCAAAAACTTCGGTCCTTTTCAAGCACCATTCTGGTATTGATAGGAACAGGATACTCAGATACTCCAAGCAAGGATATAGTCCTTCAGGATTAATAAAATCAATAATCTGCTCAATAGCCTGCCCACTTGCAGCATTTTCCCACGCACTCAAAGGCATGGTCAAAGCTTAGGTTCTTTAGTTCACCTGCCACGTTATATGTGTTGTCTGCAAATGAAAAAGCTTGCCAGCTTATCTTCATTTACGCCAAAAATTGTAAGCTTAGAGTCAGGCAGCATTGACTTTAGGAAAATACCAGTAATAAAGCCTAAGTTACCATCTCCAAAGAGATAGCACTATTATCTCTCCTGCCATGTGAGAAATTCTTAAACCTAAGAATCCCTATGACACTTACACTCATAAGGCTCAATGAATGCAGCCACATAGTTTATCAATCCCTTCGGCACCTTTACTACCCTGTCTGCATCAAGAGCAGCAAGTCCTGCATAAATCCATCAAAACCACTTGCTCTAAACTTAGAACTCCTAAGGTAGTTTTCCGCTATATACTCGTCCTTTTCCACAGGTGTATTGGGTATCATAGCAACCTTGTCGCCCACTTTTACCTTGTCAGAGCAGGACTGAACCACCACGCCTATAGACTCATCTTATTAGCGCCATAGGCAGCTTTTTATTCAAGATAGCCGCAGGACGCAGTCCCCGAGTAGTATCTCTGGTCTGCATGGCAGATGAGAGAGAAACTGAGACCTTACTATGACCTGATTATCCTTAAATAACTGAATATCTGAAAAATGCCACCTCAAACCTTCTGGGTGCAACCAATCTATATACTGTATTTTAGCATATTTTACTCCCTGTCTGTGTTAATCAAAGTTTCAGCTACTGTTGAGATCATATGGATAGGTAATCTTGATATTAAACACTTCTCCCCTCACAAGATGTACAGCCTCACCCCTTAAGAAGGTAAATTTTGGCTGCATCGGTTGTATAGCTTTTTCCTCATCTGTAAAGTGACAGAGTAAAGCTCTTTGAGCGCTTTTGCCCTAAAAGCTCTGAGAGTCTGTCCTGATACACCTTAGAGCGGTCAGGTATGCTGCTTATCTTCTCTCCGTCCAAGCTCTCCACTATTGTATCAGTAGCAGGGATAACTGTATCGCAGGCACCTACCTTAACAGCAGCCTCTATATTATCCATAATTATTCTGTGTGTAACAAAAGGTCTAACTGCATCATGAGTTACTATAATGGTGTCGTCATCGAGGCCAAATTTTTCTTCTATGTAGTTAATGGCATTCATAATGGTTTGAATTTCTGTCACTTCCTCCTGCCATAACCTCAACCTTCTCAATCCCCTGAAGATGCTTGTTGATTATATCCTTTGTATAGCTTATCCAGCTTTCAGGAACAAGAACTATAATCTTTTCAAACTCCTCATTTACCACAAACTTCTCAATAGTATGTAGGATAATCGGCTTGCCGCCTACATTAAGATACTGCTTTTGGCTTCTCAGCATTTCCCATTCTACTTCCTATACCGCCTGCACAAATAACTGCAAATACCATAATAATCTCCATTCCGCCGCCTTCGGCTGGCGGCACAAATAGTAATGAAAGTGTTTCAACTCTCTACGTTATGCTTTTAAAATGGTTTGCAGAAGCTATACTACAAAGCACGTGAGGAGGAGTTGTAATGCTCTTCGTTTTAGACAGCATAATAATCAGTGTAAGTTCTGCCTTTTCAAGCACAAATAAGTGGCATCACGAATCCGTACACTAAGATTGCTTAAGCGCCTTAGTTTAATTGTGTGGCAGTTCAGTCAATGGCTTCTTATTATTTACGAAAGGAGTCTGACTATGAAAGTTACTTACCAAACCTGTTGTGGTGTCGATGTTCACAAATCTTTTTCTCGTTGCCACGATTGTAAAAAACTACGGGTGGCATTGAACCATCTTACCAAAAGAGCGCTTTTCCACCTTTAACAATTCAATTCTTGAGTTCAAGCAATGGCTTCTCGACAATGATTGTCGTGATGTCTGCATGGAATCCACAGGTAAATACTGGGTTCCTGTCTTTAATCTTCTGGAAGATGAGATCAATGTTGTCGTTGCCAATCCCAAGTGGGTAAAAAGGCTGTGAAAGGCAACAAAGATGATACCAAAGATTCTAAATGGATTGGGGATTTATTCCGTCTCGGACTTGTCAAGGCAGCTATATCCCTTGTAAGATAGTCCGTATTCTCAGGGAATACACTCGCTATCGTTGCAAAAGCTTGTTTCCCTGCCGTTCAAGTGAAAAGAATCGATACCAGAATGCTCTTACTGTTTGTAATGTTGCATTAGATTCTGTTGTTTTCCGATATCTTTTGGGAAAGTCATCCACGTCCATTATCGACTATCTGCTTGAACAATCGGGTACATCCATTAACCACGAAGAAATCGCATCTAAGCTTCTTCGAGACCTCAAATCCAAAAGAAGATGCTGTTATAGAATCCGTCGAAGGATATCAGATGACTGATGCCCAAAAATACCGTATGCGCCTCGTCCGCGCACATATGGATTATATCACAGCAGAAATCAAAGATGTTGATAAAATGATAGAAAATATGATTTCTTCTAATCCTGATTTTTGAAAATGCTGTCCAGTTCCTCTGTACCATTCCGGGTGTCAAATGTGATAGTGCAATAACTATCATCTCCGAAATCGGTACGGATATGTCTCAGTTCTCAAGTTCCAAACGTTTATGCTGTTGGGCTGGTTTAACACCTGGCAGCAATGAATCTGCTGGTAAGAAGAAATCTGTTCGGATTACACGTGCCGGAGTCTACCTCAAACCTGCATTAGTACGGTGTGCTCATGCAGCCGTAAAATCTGACCAATCTCCTTACTACAAAAGAAATATGAATCTCTTGTTAAACGTCGTGGCAAGAAAGAGCCATACTATCGCTATTGCCCGTATGATTCTTACTGCCATCTACCAAATGCTGTCTACTGGCGAGCAGTGGAATCCGAGCGACCTTTATAAAATCGATGTGCCTGAAGCTCTTATTGAAAACAAAAGGCAAAAAGCTATCAAGCAAGCCAGAAACTATTGCAACGAGAGGGACTACTTCCTCCTGATGAGCCAGTAGCTGCTTAATCAGATTTTTCTAACTCAATAACACTTCAAAAAGTTGCCTGCCTTAGACAGCTAGTTAAGTGCGCCAATCTATGGCTTTCCCTATACTTTCTTTCACACTAACCTCCTATTTATCAAGTAAACTAACCACCAAATCTGCAACTCTCTGCCCCGCCTTACCGTCTAACTCATCGAGAGAACTTGTGCTTAAATGCATCTATCTTCTCGCTTTCAAAAGTCCTTCTTGTCTATGGCTTCAATGAGTGAATCCATATTGTAGACTATCTTGCCGGGTACAAAGAGTCGTATTCATAATAAAATCCTCTGGTTGCAATATAATTCTGCAAATCAAAAGAATAAAAACAACATCGGAATATCCAGGAGGCTCGCTTCAAATACCACTGAAGAATAATCAGTTATGAGAATATCAGTGATGAATAAAAGTTCATTTAACTCTTCATTTTCTGACATGTCAATGATTTTACCTTCATATTCCGCAGGAATCTCCACTCTATTATTCACAAAAGGATGATGCTTAATTATAATAACATATTCTCCTTTAAAAATGCTCATATAATTTTATAAAAGTCAAAACGGTTCTCAGGATAAAATCCTGTTTTTTTACCATTCCCTCTAAAGGTAGGGGCAAAAAGAATTACCTTTTTATCCTTTAGTTCAGGAGTATTTACTATAGATTTCACTTCTTGCCTTTTCTTTATATTCCTTGCTAAAGAGACGTCAGTTCTTGGAACCCCTGGTAGGAACCACCTTTTCAAGGGATAGCCCAAATCCTTCCGCATAGTACTTGCATATCTCCGAAGAACTAACTGTACAGAAATCATAGTTTCTATGCGCATTGTTCTTCTGCTTCTGCCCACCCGGTCTTCCAAGTCTGCTAAAAACCAAATGTCTTAAATGCACCGCAGGCATCACCACACCTGTATGAGATAGTTGTCTTCTCTTCTTGGAAGCTTGTATATAAGCTCTATGTAATCATCTACTAAAAAGCACTTTAGCAGTAGCCATATAATAACCATACTTAAAAGCAGGTCAAATAACCCTCCGTAGTATCAAATACGGTTCTTATGTCAAGTTTTTTTATGTGTCTATTAATTTATCATAGATATATTCGTAGTTTTCCGCTTATGGCTTCCCTTCTATTTGAGATAAATACTATTCTGTTCTTTTTTCACCTTAAATGCCTTAAACAAATCAAATCCGAGTCTTGCAAGACTTAGCTTTTAAGTACGCAAAAGCTTAGGGTTCTTTCTAATTATGCCGCTCACCCTCCACTTTATATGAAGAGGATTCTCATAAGACCGGTTTTGTTGTTTCTTGGTGCAGGATTTACACAGTATATAAAGTTAAGCAGTGCTTCAACAACAAATATAGGTATAAGTATAATCGCTGTTACAATAAGTACAATGCTCCAAAGCAGGTTTACTATACTTTGAATAGAATTAACGATATTATTTTCTTATGCTGGCTTCTGTCTCCCCTGAAGAGGCTTAATAACTATGTCTTGGTGTTTCTTGCCAAAAGCTACACCATAAAACTCGGAACCATAGATAAAGCAAATCGTTTGATTCAGTCATAACAGGGCTTACAAAGAGGTGTTCACCATAAGCTACTTCGATGCTCATCCTCATTTTTCATTACCATAGTTTTTGAAAAACACCTGATCTAAAAAGATAAGAGTAGCCTGCAAAAAAGTCAAAAGGTCTTTAAGTCTTCACTTGGGTAGTAGGCCTGAATAGGCATAGGGAATCCTTCTGTTTTTCCTTTCCATTGTCAAATATGACTGTAACCATAGGCTTCCTAACCTTAGGATCATAGTCCCTCTAACTCTAAGTCCTATCTTAAGACTTGAATTCTCAACAAATAACTCAAATACTTTAACACTTATATCCACTAATACATCCTCTTTCTTTTATACGTCTTCTTTCTATATCAATTCAAAGTCCATATCAATCCAAAGTCACAATCAGCTTCTTCATAGCAGTAGAGCCTTTTCCTCTGTGGCTTATCTTATTCTTTTCCCAAGGAGGGAGTTCTGCCGAGGTCTTCCCGTATTCAGGTAAATAAAAGATAGGGTCATATCCAAAGCCATTTTTCTCCTTTTTGCTCATAGCCTATCAGGCCTTCAACAACTCCTCTTTCTACAAACTCCCTGCCATCAGGAAGCACTAAAAGAGATAACGCATACAAACCTGGCACTTCTATCTTCGCCCTTTGCCCCCACTTAGCTTGTCTATGATATAATTATTCTTATAATCATAGTCTGTATCTCTGCCCAGATATCTGGCCGAATATATACCCGGCTCACCGTTTAAGTAATCTACTTCAAGTCCCGAATCATCAGCAAGTGCAGGAAGTCCGGTAAGCTTTGCTAAAAGCCCTTGCCTTGATAAGTGAATTCTCTTCAAAGGTTGTACCATTTTTCTTCAATGTCTGCTGTTATGCCCATTTCCTTCATAGACACTACTTCAATGGGGAAATCCTTGAGTATCTCTTTTATTTCCTTAACCTTGCCTTCATTAGTAGTTGCAAAAACTATTTTATCCATTATTCCTCATTTTTCCTTAAAAGCCTGAACTATAGCCTTGTAAACAGCTTCTGCACAGGCGGTCATTTTTATTATTCTGTATAATCTTTAGGGTCGTCTTTGTTGGTAAGATATCCTATTTCAACCAAGGCAGACGGCATATTGGTATGCCCTAAAACATAGTACCCGCTGCCTTCCACCACTCCTCTGTTTTTTGTTTTAAGCACACTGCAGATGCTCTCTAAGATGAGGGATGCAAACTGCTTAGAGCTTACCTTGGTATCTTTAATCTTCTCGTTATAGTGAATCTCAGTTCCCCTTACCGCATTAAAGTCAACAGGACTGCCCATTACAGTATAGTTATTGTTGTGAATGCTTAAAAAGAAGTCAGCATCCAGGCCATTTGCTAAATCAATTCTGGTTCTCCTATAGAGGAAGGTGTCAGTAAGCCTTGTGTAATACACCTTGATATCGTCCTGTTTATCAAAAAGAGCTTTTAACTTCAACCCAAACTTAAGCACTGTATCCTTTTCATACACCTTACTGTCACCACTAAATGTTCCAGCGTCTTTTCCGCCGTGCCCTAAGTCTATTACAAGTATTTTTGTAGACATCTTTGGGCCTTCTAAGTGAAATGTAGTAATTATCATCATCTTCGAAAAGCTCAGGTACATAGAGCCTGTTGAAAGTAAGAACAAATCTGGTGACATCTTTGTCCTTTCGTTCAATCTTGATATTGGCTACCGGGTCTGGGCTTTCATCCTGATTTTTATTCTCTTTTTCATACTTATCGTAGGCCTCCCTATCATTTTCAGAGGCCTCTGCCTCTCCATTTATAAATGCCATAAGATAAGGAGGAAATACCTGTCCCACAGGTTCTCCGGTAAATTCCTCAGATTTGTTGTATCTTACAACAGAGGAAGTACTGTAAAAGTTCTTACTCTTATCCCTGATATCCAGATACACTGTTCTATAGTTATACTCATCACTAATCATAGCAAGTCCATCCTCACTGTCCTGCTTAGGTATAACTACATAATTCTCAGGCATCTTCTCTCTGTCAAATACAAAAGCCTGCTTCTGCCTTTTCAAATTCACCCAGCCAGGGCAGTATCTTCATTCTCAATCTCAATATGAGTCTCATCAATGGCAGCGATGCTGTCATCGTACTTCAAAAGGCTTTGCCCAAAGAGTAGTTCTTTCAACTTTGTTTCCCGAAAAAATAGAGGAAAACAACAGAGCCACTGTCATAATCGAGACACCGGCCGCAGTTATTTTTCCTAAGTTCCTTCTTCTTATCTTTCGAGTTCATTTTTATTCACTCCAAAACTATAGATTTCATCCTTAAAATCCTAAAAAGCTTTAATATATCCATTATACCGCAATTAGATAGTTTTTGCAAGTAAAAATGATAATATATTTACTGACCTGCTCTCTGTCTTGGAGGCTTTGCGCCCTGGTATGAGTAAAAATAGGTTTTCATCATCGCCATTGTATATCTTTCTGTTCTTATCAGGCTTCCTTCCAAAATACTTTGGCGCATCTTCAAAGCCTGTAATTATATAATATGACCATTCATCAAGCTTTTGGAATGCCTTTCCCATCTCGCGATAAAGCTTTGGCATGGCTTCTTTTTCTTCAAGCCTCTCTCCATATGGAGGATTGGTTATAATAAAGCCGTATTTTTTAGCACTGCTTATATCTCTCATGTCTCTCTGCTGAAAGTGGATGTTTCCTTCAAGTCCAGCGAAGGAAAGATTCCCTCTTGCCGCGTCAAGTGCAGACGTATCCAAATCATAGCCCTGTATGGAAAGCTTTGTTTCTCTCGTCAATAAGGTCTTCTGCTTCCTTCTTAGCCTCTTTAAATAGACTCTTTGGAAGGATATTATCCCAGGCCATAGCCTGAAAATCTCTTTTTATTCCAGGTGCAATATTAAGGCCTATCAAGGCAGCCTCTATAGGTATGGTACCGCTTCCACAAAATGGATCGATGAGAAGCCTGTCCTTCTTCCAAGGTGTAAGACTTATAAGTGCAGCTGCCAGTGTCTCAGTGATAGGGGCTTTAACTGTAAGCCTTCTATAGCCTCTCTTATGAAGCGATTCACCAGACGTATCAAGTCCTACAGTAACCTCATCCTTAAGTATGGTTATTCTAATAGGATATTCACTTCCGTCCTCAGGAAACCTAAGTATGTTGTACTTTCCTGAAAGCCTGTCAACTATAGCCTTCTTTACTATTCTCTGAATGTCGGAAGGAGAAAAAAGCTTACTCTTTATTGAAGAAGCCTTCTTTACCCAGAACTTACCATCCTTTGGGATGAAATTCTCCCAAGGAAGCGCCTTGGTTTTCTCAAAAAGCTCATCAGAGGTAACAGCCTTAAAGCTTCCTACTTTAAGCATAACCCTCTCTGTAGTCCTAAGAAATACATTACATCTGGCGATTGCCTCTTCATCTCCCTCAAAAGAAACTCTTCCATCTACTACTTCGGTTACCTCATAACCAAGATCTATTATCTCTCTTTTTAGTACTGCCTCTAAGCCAAAGTGGCAGGGTGCAAACAACTCATATTTATTTGTCAAGCAAACCTCCAAAATCTAATTATTTGTTTTCGGCCTTTCGGCAAGCGTTACATTAACATCTTTTTGACATATTCCCCATTTTCATATCTGCAAAATGTTACCTTGACCTTTTCGCCTTTTTTTCTTACCTAAGATTATAGAGTTAATGGTATCAGCTTTCAAGGTTTCATTGTCATTTACTGCCACAATTATATCTCCCTTAATAAGACCTGCTTTCTTTGCTCCTCCATTGTCTGCAACATCTGTAATATAGAGTCCGTAAGGCATATTGAAGGATTCGTGTGAAGCATCATCTATTTCTCTGTAATATATGCCAAGATATCCTCTTTCGGTGTCTGTGATATTTTTCTTGGTTTTTAAGCTCATTTATTAGTGGTTTTACAGTTGCCATAGGGTATAGCATAGCCCATTCCTTCTACAGCCCTGTCTGAGAATTTGGCGGAGTTGATTCCTACGACTTCGCCGTTAAGGTTTAATAAAAGCTCCTCCTGAATTGCCGGGATTGATGGCTGCATCAGTCTGTATGAGCTTCATTGTTATATCATTTATGTTTACTACCCTGTCTTTGGCACTCACATAGCCTACAGTAAGCGACTGACCGTAACCTAGCGCGTTGCCCTATTGCCATAACCATCTGACCTACTTTTTATTCCATTCGAATCGCCCAGCCTTGCTACCTTTATTCTGTCAAAGAGTCTTCTTAGCAAGACTGTCAAGCTTTACTTCCACGAGGGCAAGATCTGTATATGCCGCAGTTCCTTTTACTTCTCCCTTTGCAGTGCTTCCATCCTCGAAAGCCACAACAAGCTTTCTAGCCCCGTCTATAACATGGTTTATTGGTTATGATATATAAGCTCCTTTGGTCCTTATCTACTATCACTCCAGAGCCCATATCCTGAGTTTTTCTTGTCTGCTCCCCGAACCAGCTCACTATGCTCTCTTCACCTTCAGTAGTTATGGCAACAAGAGAGGCATTACTTTCTCTACTACATCCGACAAGTCAGAAGTCCTGACAGCTGCAAGCTTTGAATCAGTCTCCGTTTTAGGAAGCTTTACATTCTCTTTTCTGTCCTGATGTTCTTCTTTATCCCCTTTATCCTCATTGTTCTTTCGCAGGTTTTTCTTCATCAGTATTAGATTTGTCACTTACGCCTGTATCCGGGCTTTTCAATATATTAAACTCACTATATCCGGACAATCCAAAAGCCGACCATACCTGCAATAATCATAGAAAAACAATAACGAGTATAAGAAGCCCCTTTGTTTGTGCCATTATCCTTTTTCTCTTCCATCTTTATCACTCCTCCTAAAGTAAGAATCATACTGTACTAAGCATATCATAAATATTTAAATTTAACCATAGTCTTGTGAAATCTTTTTGTGTCTTTCCTTGTAGAAATATCTGCATAAATGTACTATAATGGTATCATTAAATCTTAGGAGCACTTCGATGATTAGAAAATCAAAAAGTACTTAACAGGGGTATATTTACTCTGCGACATACTGATAATAATAATATCCTTTGTATATGCCTGATCATAAAGTTTGAAGTATTTCCACCTGAACATACCATCTTGGTGGCCTTTAGTCCACTATATGAAATTTTTAATTTACCTGATACCTATCTACCTTGTAATATACTCATTTTCAGGAGTCTACACACCTATGAGGCAGATTAGATTAAGGTTTGAGATGTGGAACTTCTTTAAGGCTAATACCATAGCCATTCTTACCTTTCCTGTACTCCTTTATGTACTTAAGGAAAGTGATATTTCGCGTTCTTTTATTACTATATTTTATGGTGTAAATGTATTCTTTGGCTGGACCTTTCGTTTCTTTTTAAGAAAACTGCTTCATCTCAGCGAAGGAAAGGCCTTAACCAGAAACATATGCTGATTGTTGGCTATAGTTCTGCAGCAAGCTATATTGACAGGCTTATTTCCAATCCACAATGGGGATATACTATATTTGGAATTCTGGACGATGACAAGCCAGAGGGCTCAAAGTACCGCAATATAAAAGTCCTTGGAGCCATTTCGGACCTGGAAGAAATATGTGCTTCACACACCCTTGATGAAAGTGCCATTACACTTAGACTTCGTGACTATCATAAGCTTGAACATATGTGGCAGTATGCGAAAAAGCGGGGTTCACACTCAGTTTGTACCTGATTATAACAATGTTATACCTACTACTGCACATACTGAGGATATAGATGGTCTTCCCGTAATCAATATCAGGAATGTACCTCTTAGCAACTCATTTAACAAATTTATCAAGAGGGTTGTTGATATATTCAGGGGCAGTAATACATCTTATTGTATGTTGGTATACCAATGCTTATTGTAAAGCATGCTTGTTAGCTTACCTCGCCCGGCCCTCTTATCTTCAAGCAGGTAGAGTAGGCCTGCACAACAAAGAGTTTAACTATCTTGCAAGTTCCGCTCTATGAAGATACAGGATGCAGGAGCCGAAAAAGAGGCATGGACTGCAAAAATGATCACGGGTAACTTCAATGAGGCAGTTTTATCAGAAAAACCAGTGATGATGAGCTTCCCCAGGTCTTTAATGTGCTAAGGGGGACATAGGCCTTGTCGGCCCAAGACCTGAACGCCCTTTCTTTGTAGAGAAATTCAAGAGGAGATTCCACGCTACAATGTTAAGCATCAGGTACGTCCTGGCATAACCGGCTGGGCCCAGGTAAATGGTTTCAGAGGAGATACTTCCATGAGAAAAAGAATGAGACTGTGACCTTTTATTATATCGAGAACTGGACACTTGGGCGATTTTTAGAATACTGTTTTTAACCTTCTTTAAGGGCTTTTATCAATAAAAAGCAACATTAAAATACCAAAAAGTCCTCAAAAGAGGCCGCCACGTAATACTTATATTCATGTAGCAGCCTCTTTATTCTAATCTGTTAACCTCTCCGAATGTTCTTATGTGGTGAGGGCTCTTACTTCTTTTAATTGCCTCCTCATACACTCTCATCACGCAGACTTACCATCTAACCAATCATAGTATTTATCAAGAAACAACCTTCTACTAAGCCTGGCCTCATTGCTTTCGCTTCCCTCTATATCATTTACAATTATCCTTCCTAGTTCTGTCTCTACAAGAAGGCAAAATACCCGGAAGCTCATTTTCTATAGTCAAGGTAAAAACCTCTTCCATTCGTTTCAAAATCAAGTATATCATCAACAAAAATACATCGGCTTATCAAGTACAACATAGTCAAATATAATGGATGAATAATCTGCTATTAACCCGCAAGATACAATCATAAGTTCATTTAAGTCCTATGAGTCTGATATATTTACTGCCCTGGCAGGTAAATCGCTCCCCATAAATGCCCGCTCACACCAAAGGATGAAGCTTAAGAAATATAAGATAATCGCAAGGAAGCGTCTCTGCAAGCTTCGATACATTCATATGGAGCTTTGGGTTGTCCGATTCCATTGTCCCTAAAGGTTGGCGCATATAGGATTATCTTTTTGTCCTTCAAGCTGCCCACCATAAATTTTTCTATCTTTTTCTCTTATGTCCCGGATAGCCCTGTTTTTATCAGACTAAAAGTGTCAGGAGCAATCAGTTCTTGGAAGCCCTGTAGCGTATACTTTTTGATTCCGGTACGCTAAAAGCTCGGCATATTCACGTACAAGCCCGGATGAATTAACAAAGAGACAGTCAATGTTTGCGTTATGTCTTCTTTCTAATTCCTTAATCTCCCTGTATTGCTGTCCTGTCCGAACTTTTTGATGCTTCCGTGTTCCATCACCAGAGCTGAAGCACCTTTGTTTCCTTTCTCACCTTAAAAGAGGACATAGGCATAAATGCGTTGTCCATCAGGATAATCTCTGCTCTACTCATTACAAACGGCAGTACAAAAAGGAGATGAAAAATAAGCTCTCCTCTCTTCCTTAGACACGTAGTAAAATCTATATTTACCCACCTTGCTTAGATACTTGGTAAGGTCCTGATATTTCCGCTTGGAGATTCATCATCATGTCATTATGGAGAACACAAAATTCTTTTTGATGGGAAGAATCGAACCAAACTTGTAGTTAATGCAAACAGAGGCATAGCTTAATTCTTTTTATTTTCATCATTTGCCACTTCTTTAGTTTTGTTAAATGTTTAGATAAACTCATCCTGCTTTTTGTAGAATACAAAAGGCCACACTCTGCACACTTACGCTGCGACTCCACCGAGATAATAAAGGCTCCATCTATCGATGCTGCTGCCATAAATCGCATTTCTAAAGTTGTGCTATGCATGCGTACACGGGGTTATATGTAATAATCCAGCGTAACCATTCTTAATAACCTTCGCAGGGTTATAGAGATAGCTGATGAATACATTATAAGCATTAGCATTATCCCACAGATACTCAGGTCCCTGAAAAATACAGCCATAGTAGCAAGCACCATACCCACCTATTGTCATAAACAAAAGTGTTATAGAGGGTATAATTGCAGCAAATATATGTTTTGTAGGGATATACACCTAAAACTGGTGAAACAACCACCAGTGCAGTAAGCGATATCATAAATATCAGATAGTTGGCTATGATTGAGCAAATGGATATATGGCATTTGGGTACCTACACCTTCTTGATAATGGATGCATTACTCCTAAGTGACTTGCAGGCCGCCTTTGGCACTGATGAAAAGCTGCAAAGCTTCCTGAAAAGGACATAGATGAGGGAATGACCTGTCACTCTTGCCATAAAACCCGGACACGACAGTTAAAACTATCATGGTTAAAAAGTAGGCTCAAGCAGAGTCCACAATATACCAAAGTAAGAACGTCTGTATTTTTAGCGTGATATCCTTCTTCACAAGTTCAAGCAGTAAAATCTGAACTTTTTAAAATTCTTTATTACTCTAAGCACAAGCTTTCCTCCTATACAACTTATTCATGGTTCTTTCCTTCTTCATTCGTTCAGAAGATGACTCTCCTTCTTTGTGCCCCTGATTCTTTTTGATTCTTTTTGTCTCACTCTTTTTGTCATCTGATTCAATGGCGGCACCGCTGAGCTTCATCATTGCCTCTTCCCTGTATTTTTCCGATGCTCCTCCGCTAATATCAGTTACCCTTATGGTAACAGCATTAGATGTCTCCATTTTTACACCGTCAATGTCTCTAAACTTGAGTATGTAAGAGTAATTGCCGCTTCCTTTGTATTGGATAAATCAATATGCAGACTATGTCTGAAACTCCAATATCTTTTTATTTTTATCTGAAAGGCCACTCAAGGTAACAACTAACTTCTCTGTATTAACAAATTCATAATTAAATTTGTCTGATTTATTGTTAAGACTAATATCTGTTGGCAATACTTCAAGTTCTTTAGTTCCAAGCCTTACTATATTGCACTTAGCATTGATGGTTACATCCTTAGTCAACAAGGTATATGCAGCTTTCAAAAGTCAGAAAGACTAATAGATTCCTCTACATCCGTTATCTTTCCTTCAACATCAAGAGGCACTCTAATACTTGAAATCCTTGAGCAGATTCTTATCACCTGCGACCAATACAGACTTTGGCTCCATAGTCAATATCCTGAACAGAATATCCCCTATATGGTTCTCCGCTCCTTCCACAATCACACTAATCCTCTTGGTCTTATACACCTTTCAGCAACACTTTGCAGGATTATCAGAAAACGTTGGGCTTCTGTAGTTATTTCGTTGCCATCAGAATCATAGGCCTTAGGAACACCCTAACATTAAAACGAACTTCCAGCACCATTTATGTCAGCAACCACCTTAACTGATGCAATTTTTTTCTATAGAGTTCTTACCTCCGCTTACTGTTGTATGAGATTAAGCAGCGACAGCATCCCCCTACAAAGTAGCCCTCCATCGCATTTCCTGACTTTTTCAACCGTAACTGAAAAACTGCTTGGTTACACGGTCTTCAACTAACTTCAAGTAGCTTGCACTGCCTATGATGGTTATCTCAACATTGTCTGACTTAGTACATACGACATCTATGTTGAGCATGGTCTGTAGGTGAGAGCTTAGATACATCAGCAGTAGCCTTAAAATCAGATGCCTTGAAGGTTCTTTATAAAACACGTGCGCTTTCACCTTTATGGTAATCGTGTCACCTTCAACGACTTCTATACCTTTTCCAAAGATGCTATAGGTCCCCGTTAATGATATCTACTCCTATGGTAAATGTCGTAGTTGCAGCAGGGATCATATGTGTATACGACCAAAACCCATAGGGATAATGGCTATACAATAGAGCCAAGCTTTAGTCCTATATTTCTGTAAACAACTTCTTCTATAATCACAATTCTCCATCCTGCTTATTGCGAAACAGATGTTTTTAACCTTCTGCCATTTAAGCTTAGTTTCCTAGTGCAAAAAGCATCAAAGCTTCTGAAGTTTTACTAGCTCAGACTTGAGCCTTCCACCATCAACATTTCTTAATATTCTACCATCTTGAGCTATAGAAACCTTTCGGTCTCTTCAGAGACTATGCATGGATTAAACTATCTGTCCACACCTCACTTACTCCAACAGCGGCCCTATGTCTTGTGCTAAGCTCTTTGCTGAGAAAGATTAGGAGATAGTGGCAGGTAACAAGTAGCAGATACAATCCTATCCCCCTCATATTAACTGCTCCATCATAAGAAGAGGTGTGTTATGCTCAAATATATTGATAAGCAACTGGCTGCTTACCACTGCATCTATAGGTATTCCGCTCTTTTTCTCATACTCGGTAAGGCTCAAATCCTTTTCTATAACTATTAGAGCACCGGTTTTATTTCTTTTCGCAAGTTCAAATGAAGCCTTCACTAACTCTTCTATCGTCTTATCAGAAAATCTCGTCATTTTCATCAGGCCTGTCAGACTTATAAACTTTGGAAATATGTTTCTTTTGCCCAGCTCTTCAAGTGCTCTTCTTAGTTCTGGCTGAAATAGTATTACAAATGCAATAATACCGACACTGATAGTATTCCGTATAATCCATAGTATTACATCAAACTGCATGATAGCGGAGAAAACACGAAAAAGGCTAGTAATACCAGGTCCATATAAACAGGGTCCAGGCTCTGGTATACTTTATCCATTTGATAATATTGTATATCAAAAGCTAAAATAAGTATTTCTAGTACATCTGTAAACTTAAATGCCGGTAAGGTAAAGCCACGTAAAATAATCAGCTTATCGTTTTTCTACAATCGTTTCCATTTAACACTCATTCCTTATCTGTTTCGTTACCGTTTATCTTAAGAATATTCAAATTAGGTGATGTGACCGATAGCTAGGCACTGCAGTAACATAATAAAATAATCATCATCGTCAAACTATAAATGCTCGACAGAGGTGTAGTCAAGAAGATGCTAAAGAACTGTACAACAAACGCAAATACGCCCTGAAAGCTATCGTTACCTAAAAATACCCAAAGGACATCTGTTTTAACATCAAATATGAGACCTCCTATTATCATTACCATAAGATTGACTATCATTCCTGCCAGTATTCCAAGTATATACATGAGATATAGCGAGCCTCCTGCATACACTAGGCTGCAAGTATACGCAGATAGATGAAACTATGGTAAGTATCATAAGTTTATTCTCAATTAGAGATTTCATCACATAGATGTAAATCTGAAAGGTTATCCTCTATCTGGGTATTTCGTGAGACATCTTTACAGCTTCTTTTATCACATTAAATAACGTGGAAACAATAACTCCCGGAACCATTGCAAATATAGCTATGGGATTGCCCGTAAGCCCAACTGCCATAGGTGTAAGGACTTCCATATGGAAAAACGAAAGTACCGGGACTGCAATAATAAGCCCACTGTATTCAGGCGCAAAACGAACCAGCATAAAATAAAGGATAGTATAATCAGCACAAATATAAGGTGCAAGGAACATTGAGGCTGAGTATGTGTATAGTCATTAAAAGACCGGCCAAAAACACTGTTACCGCCATTGGAAAATGCCGATATAGCTGAAAACATAACAACTACAGATATTCCGAGACTTTTTCGTTGGCGCTTCAGATGTATAGTTAATTAATAAAAATGTAATAAAGGCGGCAACAAGCGGAAAAATAGGAACAAACTGCTGCATTGTACTTCTTTACCACGCTTTTAATGCTGTCTCTAATTAGCAGAAGCTGTATCATTTACTCTCCTCCTCTGTCTCCCTCTTCATCGTAAATCCTCTCCATCTGCGACAATAGCTTACGATACTTTACAAACTTTCTTCTGTTTTTACTGTGTATAGGCAGAATATAGAAAAGTAAATACCAGATAAACCACCATAACCACCAGATATATCTCAGCGTCTTAACTCCAATGTCCTTATAATCAAGTGAAGTCGCATTCTTAAAGTAGAGATATTCAAGATTATACATTATTAACAGAGCCAGTATCAAAAGCATAACCTACAGTTACACTTGCACCGGTTTTTAGCAAATCCCATCTGATATGGTCATATCGAAAAGGCTGATATCCTAAGTGCGCATCTTCCCTCGGAAGACTTTTCAAACATAGCAAGCTTTAGAACAAGACCCACCTTATTTTTAACTATCATATATTACCTCATTTTTATTTATCTTCTGAGTCTTTTGCTGATAAGATCAGCTATCTCCTGTGCGCTTCCATATGCCACAAGGTGCCTGTCAAGGAGTATGCAGCCTTGTTGCAAAGATCTAATACCTGATCTCATAGAGATGCGATACAAAAGTACCGTAACATGTGTTTTTCAATCATCGACTTGATTTTATTGGTACTCTTTTTCTAAACTTGGCATCACCAACAGAGAGTACCTCATCAAGCACCAGAATATCCAGGCTCTACAATAGTTGCTGTGCAAATCCAAGCCTTGATTTCATACCTGAGGAATAGTTCTTAACGGTACGTCAATGAATTCTCCAAGCTCTCGAAAACTTAACAATCTCCATTATACTTTTCAGTTAAAAAGCCTTAGAATGCCCAAACATAGCACCATAAAAGTATATTCTCTGTGCCCGTATACTGTTTATTAAACGCACCAAGCTCAAAAGAGGTGCAATATTACCGATATCTTAACTTTTTCCTTCTGTCGGCTTAAAGTACTCCTGAGATAACCTTAAGAAGAGTACTTTTCCGGCATCATTCCCAGATCCTCAAGGCCAACCCTGTCACCCTTTTTCAATCTTTAAAGGAAGCTATCCTTGAGTGCCCAGAACTCCTTGTAGTTTAGCTGCCTTTTAAGCAGCTTAATCACATAGTCCTTGAGATCATCCACCTTTTTCGGAGCTCATATTAAACTTCATTCCGACATTTTTCTACTTCAATTGCGTATTGCCCATTATCCATCCTTTTTATCCACAATTATTACTCTATAATCTGAAATATATAATCTAAAGGGTTATTTTACCACTATTTTTGGTCAGGTAGTAAGCTACTTAACCAGCTCCCTGATTTTAATGCCTTCAGGTGTAATTGTCAAGCCCTCCTCTGGCGGTTTCCTTAAATCTGGAGTTAAGGCTGTCACCAACGTCCTTCATTGCATCAATAATCTGATCGGGTGGAATCTAACAGTTATACCTGCAAGTGCTACATCGCAGCAGCAGAACAGGCATTCACAGCACCTGTTACATTTCTTTTCACGCAAGGTACCTCTACAAGTCCTGCAACAGGATCACATCCACGAGACCAAGAAGGTTCTGAATATGCCATTCCTGAGGCTGTTATCATCTGCATAGGACTTCCACCCTTGAAATGCACGAGTGCTGCTGCTCCCATGAGCTGCCGCAGTACCCATCTCAGCCTGACATCCTCCTTCGGCACCTGATATAGAAGCCCTTCTTGCAACAACCTCGCCAACTCCTGCTGCTACAAAAAGTGCCTTTACCATCTCATCATCAGAAACCTTATATTCATCATAAAAAGGAACCAACACAGCGGGAAGTACTCCACAGGACCCTGCTGTGACGCACGCCCTATCCTCTTCATACAGGCATTGGACTCTGGGGTCTCTATCGCCGCCTGAATAACCCTTCCCATATAGTCACCGCAGATTGTGGTGTTACTCTCCCTATAGGCCTGCATCTTATATCCATCTCCGCCCACAAGCCCACTTCTTGACTTAAGCTTAGGATCATAGTTACGGGCTCCGTCTAATATCGCCTGCCACATTACCTGCATCTTTCCAATTTCTTCCTCTATTGTGCTATCTGCATCTGAGGCATCTTCCCTTATAATTAAGTCAGGAAAAGAAATTTTTTCCTTTTCGCAGACAGATACAATTTCTTCTAAAGAATCATACATAGGTTACTCTAAGCACTCCTTTCAGGTTCTCAACTTCTTTAATCAATTCGGGTGACATCTTCTGGTCCATTTCCACTATCATAACTGCAGTGCCGCCTCTTTTTGTTGCGGTAGAGCTGCATATTAGCTATATTAATCCACTCCTTGACAAAGTCCCTGTAACTGCGGCCACATGACTGGGAGCGTCTATATTATTCACTATAAGGGTAGGAAGGGCTCCTGAGAAATTGACCTCTATCCCATCTATCTTATTTACCTTAATCCTGCCTCCTCCTATGGAGGAAGCCTGTACACAGACTTGCCTGCCCTTATCTCCTACAGCTGTTATTATCAGCAGTATTAGGATGGGCATCCTTGACCTCATTATTCTTAAACTCAAAGTCAAGCCCCATCTCTTTTGCTATTTCAAAGCTATCAGGTATCCTCCTTATCATCCGGTTCAAAACCAAAAGCCCCGCAACCAACGCTTTGTCAGTTCCAGTGTCCCTTGCCTGTTGCTGCAAATGAGACCAGATAATATAATCTCTGCGCTTTACCGGCTTTTCACCTAGCAGCTTAGGCTGTGATAAGCCCGATTCTGGCTCCTGCTGTATGTGAGCTTGAAGGACCAACCATAATAGGTCCAAGTATCTCAAAAACGCTCAATTCAATCCTCCTTCAGAAAGCCAAAAGGCTCTTCATCCTTTATAAAGTGCACAAACCATCTTACGCTTTGTCATTATTACCAATTTTTCTCTTCCTTTAGTATTCTTCTAACCTCATCCTTATCAGCTGGAGATAATCTCAATTTCTTCGCTATCCTCCTGGTGTTCGTAGGGAAGGTTCTCCATCACAATATCCAAATACTGCTTAGCACAGGATTCATCTGTCATCCCTATGGTTGTGAAAAACGGTCTGTTGTAGCCATCAGGTACAGTAATAGGAGTAAATCTCATACCTGTTTCTTCTGTATGTCTCCCTTCCTGCAGCCACAGAATAGTCTTCTCCCTCTTCAACCAGTCCTGCAGGAAATTTCATAAATATAATCATTAATAGGATATCTATACTGTCTTATTAGCACAACTTTTGTCCCTCTATCTTCTCCAGCAAGCGCATATATGATAACACCATCAGGATTGTCCTGTTGTGATTTTTAAGCTGTCTATATCCTTTGCTCTGGAGGCAACAAAATACTTACCCTTTCTACCTGTTATGAACATTATCCAGCTCATAAATATTTAAGAACCTGTTATCTGTCTGCTTTTTATATTGAGTTATCTTTCCCATAATGGTTCTCCTATAAGTTTAATCCATACATCTCCATATTATAACATACAGACAGAAGAGCGGTACCAAAAAGTGCTGCCTGAAATACTAATTTATTTACATATAGTCCTTCATTTACCCAACAGCTAAGAGTCCTACTTCCTCTTATTTCCCTTTACTGACTGTGATGCGGCAACGATAGGAAGCCACTTCGTACATACTGCTTAGCGGTGTCTGTTCTTTCGCAGAAGAGATTCGGGTACTTGTCAGCAAATTCCTCTTTTCCGTTAAGATAGAACAGCAAGTATGTTCTTGCTACATCGGCAAACATTACCCTGTGTATAGCGCTCAGTCAATGATATAAACATCATCATTTGCGGTAACAATAGATATTGCTTGAGTTCAAAAATCTCCGTGGCATAGCTTGTCATGACGCTTCGCATTGCATCAAAGCCCTGAGTGTAAATCATACCTTGTTGTAGCGTCAAAGCTTGAATCGGATATTTTCTTATAAAACTTATCATACTGCCTGTTAAGCATTGGAGCCTTTCTTGAGTGAACATCCGCCTGAATAGCAATAAATCTTTCAAGAAATTCATCCCTGCTTCTCAGGGTGCTCATTCATAAGCTGCTCAGAAGGTCTTGCCCTCGATATAATCAACAATAGCTGTCTTTCCATCAATCTCAGTCACGCCATCGTAATTTAGGTATATTTAATCCTGTTTCCATAACCTTGCCTGATTGAGTGCCTCATTGAGGATATCAGCCATAGAGTACTGAGCATCAAATAACTTAATTACCTTATTACCATCTCTGTAAACTGTCCCGGACGCTTCACGAAGCATTTTCAAGTTTCATAATATAAACCTCCCCATTTACATTAAACTGCTTCGTTATTGTTGCCATAGTAGCATTGAGATACATCTGCCCTCATTTCACTAATAGCGGATATCTTGAGTTTGCAGCCTGTACACTGATCGTCATGCTTTCTCTGTCATATCATCAGAGTAGCAAGGAAATCTTCTTCTTTGATACCATAATCCTTGATACTTCTCTTAATGCCGATTTTGTCCTGAAGTTCTCTGATTCCCCGCAATAAGCTTTTTCTACACTGTCGGCATCGTTTTTGCCCTTAAATCCCAGAGCCTCTGCAACCTCTGCATACTTTCTCACAGGTCTTGGATATTGATACTGAGGAAGGTTCCCATCTTGGTAGGTACTTCAGAGGCGTTAAAGCGGATAACCTGCTCCATCATAAGTGCATTTGCAATACCATCAGTGGTATTGGTGGAAGGCACCAAAGCTTGTGTGCCATTAGGTGCGTTATGCCAAGAATGCATTTGCAAAAGCCATACCTGCCGCATAGCAAGCATCATCCCATCTTCTCTCTTGCCTCAGGATCATTTGGTCCGTTATCATAAGCCCCTGGAAGATATTCAAAAATCATCTGTAACGACTGTTTTGCTATACCGTCTGTAAAATCTGTAGCCATAACCGAAACAAGTGCCTCAGGTTATGTGAAACAGCATCTATACCAGAAGATGAAGTAAGTCCCTTAGGAGCATTCATCATCATATCTGCATCTATTATAGCCATGTTTTGGAAGTAGTGCATAGTCCGCAAGAGGATACTTGTTGCCGTCACTTCATAGTAACTGCAAAAGGTGTAACCTCTGAGCCAGTGCCTGCTGAAGTAGGAGACAGCTATAAAGTAAAGCCTTTTTCACCCATCTTAGGAAGGTATATGCCCTCTTTCTAATATCCATAAAAACGCATAGCCATATCATAGAAGTCTACTTCAGGATGTTCATATAGAACCCACATAATCTTAGCAGCATCACAGCAGAACCGCCACCTATTGCAATGATACAATCGAGCTCAAAACTTCTCATAAGTTCTGCACTTTAGCTGAATTCAGTGTGGGATCAGGAGCTACGTCTGAGAAAGTCGATGTACTATGCCTAACTGGTCTAACATCTGAAACAGACTTGGTATAGCCATTCTGGAAAAGGAAAGTATCTGTTACTATAAATACCTTCTTTTTTATTCATTACATCCCTTAATTCTTCTAAAGTGCTACAGGGGAGACATCCCTTCTTGAAGTAAACCTTTTCAGGTGCTCTAAACCAACATATTTTTCTCCTCTCGGCTACATTCTTGATATTTAACAACTGCTTGATTCCTACATTTTTCAGAAACTGAGTTGCCTCCCCAAGAACCACATCCAAGAGTAAGAGATGGAGTGAGCATGAAGTTATATATATCTCCGATACCTCCTGTGACGCAGGTGTATTGACTAAGATACGGCAGGTCTTCATACGCTCACCAAACTCTGCTATCTTTTCTCTTTCAGTAACTGAGTTAACATAGAGAGAAGAAGTATGTCCGTAACCACCATCTGCAATCAATCTTTCTGCTTTGCTTAGAGCATCTGCAAAATCTTTGGACTTATACATCAGCAAGTACCGGTGAAAGCTTCTCATGTGCAAACTCTTCGCTAAGTTCAACACTTGTAACCTCTCCTATAAGAATCTTGGTTGCAGGGTCTACCTTAACTCCGGCAAGTTCAGCTATTGTAGCAGCTTTCTGACCAACTATCTTAGCATTAAGAGCACCATTTATAATTATTGTCTTACGAACTTTTTCAATCTCATCCTTCTTAAGGAAGTAGCAGCCTCTTCTTTTAAATTCAGCCTTAACTGCATCATATATCTTTGCATCTACAATCACCGACTGCTCAGAAGCTTCAAAGTCATACCATTATCAAAGGTCTTTGAATGAATGATTGAGTTGACTGCCATAAGGATATCGGCTGACTCATCAATAATAGCAGGGGGATATTACCGCGCCAACACCGAGTGCAGGCTTTCCAGAGGAATAAGCACTCTTAACCATTGCTAGGACCACCTGTAGCAGGATACAGTCACATTCTTTCATAACCAGATTGGTCATCTCAAGACTAGGAACATCTATCCAGTCAATGATTCCTTCAGGAGCACCTGCCTTTACAGCAGCCTCAAGCACTACCCTTGCTGCTTCTGCAGTACATTTCTTTTGCTCGTGGATGCGGGCTTATGATAATACCATTTCTGGTCTTAAGTGCTATAAGTGTCTTAAATATAGCAGTTGAAGTAGGATTGGTGGTAGGAATAACTGCCGCAAAGTATACCAAGAGGCTCTGCAACTCTGGCAAATCCATACTCTTTATCTTCATCAATAACACCACAGGTCTTGAGGTTCTTATATTTGTTATAAATATACTCTGCAGCATAGTTATTCTTGATAACCTTGTCTTCCACGATACCCTCATGCCTGTCTCTTCGACCGCTATTTTAGCAGAGGAAGTCTCTGCTGATTGGCAGCAGTTGCGGCTGCAAAGAAAATCTTATCTACCTGCTCCTGTGAATAGGTGAAAACTCTTCTTATGCTGCACGAAGCTTCTTAAGAGCCTTCTCAAGCGATTCAACACTGTCAATGATGTCACGAGTCTTTTTCCATCGTAATTCTCCCTTCAATCTGCCGGTTTACCGGTGTGTATTTTAGGATAAAACAGCCTTGTTATTTTTAACTAGCTTGTTAAAAAATTTTATCATTCTTTCTTTGTTCTGTCAATCTCTTTTTCTAATATACCACGAAACTCTTTACACTTTCCAGCATTAAAACAACAATTTATATGATACAAGTGTCAAAAGTATGATAAGCAGCCATTTTTGCATGAGGCGAATTACAGAATATTTTTGCAAAATATTTCGAGTAAGCATAGCTGTAGCAATCCTATATCAATGGGTGTCAAAATACTTTTTGAAACCCACATCATTATATATTTAATTCACTATTCAAAATCTAACTCTATCGGACAGTGGTCACTTCCCAATATCTCAGAGTGAATCTTAGCATCCCTAAGTCTGTCCTTGAAATCATCAGAGGTAATAAAGTAGTCTACGCCAACCTGTATTCTTTTTCTGCCTTAAATCTGTAGAGACCACCAGAATGCTCATTTCAAGTTCAGGATAAAAATATCTGAAGGTATCGATATAGCCAAGCATCTAAAAAGCTCCGTCATCTTTCCTCTTCATCATCTGTAAAACCTGCATTTCTACGATTTGTCTTTTGGATTCTGATCTGATCTCTATAGGGCTACATTCAGTCTCCACAAAGTATACAGGTTTATTTTTCTTTTAGTCCGTTAAGGTAAGCTCTAAAGTCATCTTTCCATACCATTCTCGTAGTCAAGTCTTTCAAGCTCCTGTTTTGCATTGGGTGTGTAACATACAACATAGGTCTTCATATTCTGCTGTAATTACTCTTCCCTCGTGGTCGTGTTCGTCTATTCCCATCATCGTATGTTACATTAGTGGTTTTCACCTTAGTAAACAACGCAGTGTACTGAGTAACCCTCTCAGCATGGTTTCCAGTACTGATGAGTAGCCAGGCAAATGCAAGCTCTAGCTGACCTTCTGAAAGCTTAATCTCCCAGGTCCGAAGGCGTCTGCATCTGTCTCATTAAAATCCATGAAAACCCTTTGTAAGGCAGGCCCTTAGCCCATTAACATTTCCAAGATATATACTTCATTTTATTTCCTTCTTTACTGTTTTTAATAATATGATGTGGGATTGTCAAAAGCATTTGATGCTTCAATCAACAAAAAGTCCCTGAAAAACAGGGACTAAATTTTATTGCATAATCAGCAGCTCTGGACTCACGAATAATGCTCACTTTTATCTGGCCCGGATACTCTAGAGAAGCTTCTATCTTCTTAGATAAATTACGTGCCAAAAGCACCATCTCAGAATCAGCAACCTGATCAGGAAAAACAACGACTCTGACTTCCCTGCTGGGCCTGAATAGCAAAAAGATTTGTCAAGCTCCTTCAAACTCATTAGCTAGTGTCTTCTAACTCCTTGAGCCTGTTAGTATAGGTCTCTAAGGTTTCTCTTCTTGCACCAGGTCTTGCGGCAGAGATAGCATCTGCAGCCTGAACAGAGACATGATATAAGTGTAGAGGCTCTACATCTCCATGATGAGACTCAACCCGCATTGATGACAGTAGGTGATTCCTTATACTTTTGCAAAGCTCAACACCAATCTGTACGTGTGAGCTTTCCTGCTCTCGATCTACAGACTTTCCGATATCATGCAAAAGTCCGGACCCTCTTAGCAGTTTAACATCGCAACCACACTCTGCAGCCAAGATAGCAGACAGCTGGGCAGCTTCAACTGAGTGCCTAGTACATTCTGACCATAACTGGTTCTAAACTTCATTCTTCCAGAAGTTTAATAAGCTCTGGGTGAATTTCCATAGATGCCACACTCAAGAGCTGCAACTACCCTCTTCTCTTATCTGTACCTCAACCTCTTTTTGTGCCTTTTCGACCATTTCTCAATTCTTGCAGGATGAATTCTTTCCGTCTACGATGAGTTTTCAAGCGCAATCCTTTCTACCTCTCTCTAACCGGATCAAACCCTGAGAGAACAACCGCCTCTGGAGTATCATCGATTATAAGGTCAACTCCGGTAAGAGTCTCAAGAGTTCTGATATTACGACCCTCTCTACCTATAATCCTACCCTTCATCTCATCATTAGGAAGCTGTACCACAGATATAGTAGCCTCAGCGATATGGTCAGCAACATTTGCGCTGGATAGCAGAAATAACAATTTCATAGCCTTTTTATCCGCGTCTTCTTTTGCTCTGTTTTCCAAGATCTTTGACCATAACCGCCATTTCGTGCTTAACATCATCTTCGACAGTTTTAAGGATATAATCTTTTGCCTGGTCGGAGGTCATTCCTGATATTCTTTCAAGCTCAGCAAGTTGTTTTGAATGAAGCTCCTCCACATCCTTTTTCCCTTTTTCAAGTTCCGCCTCACGTTCATTAAGCTTAATTTCACGTTTCTCAAGCGCTTCACTTTTTCTGTCTGTAGCTTCTTCCTTTGTCAAAACCCTTTTTCGTACTTCTGTAATTCTGTTCTTCTCTCCTTACTTTCCCTCTCAAACTCATTCTTAGCTTTCAGAATTCCTCTTTGGCTTCGAGCAAGGCTTCACGTTTCTTAGTCTCAGCTTCTAAATTAGCTTTCTCAATAATCTCCCTGGCTCTTTCTTCTGCAGTCCCAACCTTAGACTCATAGTTCTTAATACGGTTAGAAATTGCAATTTTCCAAACAGTAGGAGCAGTAACCGCAGCAGTGACGAATACAGCAATAACTGTAACAACAATCGGTTCCACGGAGCACCTCCTTATTTAATTTTCATTGTACAATAAATCTATGCTAAATTATCATTCCATAATTCAACTGATACATACAACAGTTAAATTTTTATACTGTTTGATAAAAAGTCAAGTACGAGAGAGGTAATCGTGTAGTGCGAAACAATCAATTCTGTATTAAAACCTTTCCTGTAAAGATAAGCATATATTTTTCTCTTTTTCTTCATCTACCTCCTTAGGATTTTTAATTTTTCTTCCTAGTAAGTTGTATAAAGCTTCTTCATCACTCCTGTCATCAACCATCAAATTTTCTATTATAGTTCCTTCTATACCTTTGGCTGCAAGCTCCATTTTAACTGGCGTTTACTTTTTAGACTTACCTCTGTAATTAATATAGTTCTCAGCATACCTTACGTCATTGACATAATTAAACTTTTAACATAATTTGGTGCATCATCAATAACATCGGAGGGAAATCTTTAGAGACAGTTTTCTTTTTAAATCTGCTGCAGAGCAGTCTGCACGCTAAGAATGTCTAATGCCTTCTTTCTGGCCCTTGGTATAATGGTTTCCTTTATAAGTGCTTCATACCTTTCATCAGGAAATTCGTTTTCTTCTTTTATGCAATATCTTCTTATATCGCTCTGATAAACATAGAATACTAACGTATCAGCTGTTACACGGAATTTATACTTGTTTACCTTTTCAACATTTTCAATGAACATATCAATTGCTTTCCGAAGAACTACTCTTCATCATATACTTCCTGTTCTTCCGCTTCCTCTATAACTGGCTCTCCACTTTTTGACTCAACAGCTTTATTTGCATGTAACTCTCTAACTTTTTTCTCTATTTCTTCAAACACTGAAGGATTACTATCGAGATATATCTTGACATTCTCCCTGCCCTGTCCAATCTTCTCGCCATTATATGAGAACCATGCACCTGATTTTACTACTATATTATCATCTACTGCAATATCAAGCACATCTCCTGTCCTACTGATTCCCTGTCCAAACATTATATCAAACTGAGCTTCCTTAAAAGGAGGTGCTATTTTATTCTTGACTACCTTAATCTTGGTTCTGTTGCCAATGACCTCTCCACCTTGCTTTATAACATCTGCCTTTCTAACATCCATCCTTATGGATGCGTAGAACTCGAGAGCTCTACCACCTGTTGTTGTTTCAGGGTTGCCAAACATAACTCCAATCTTCTCACAGACTGGTTGATAAATACCACTATACAATTAGTCTTACTAATAACAGATGTAAGCTTTCTAAGTGCCTGGCTCATAAGACGACCTGTAAGCCAACGTGTGAATCTCCCATGTCTCCATCGATTTCCGCCTTTGGAACAAGAGCTGCAACAGAGTCAACTATGACTATGTCAACTGCACCACTCTGACCATGGTTTCCGTTATCTCAGGTGCCTGTTCACCACTATCAGGCTGAGAAATGTAGAGTTCATCGATATTCACTCCGATAGCCTTGGCATATACAGGATCAAGGGACATAGTTCAGCATCTATAAATCCTGCTATACCTCCTGCTTTTTGTACTTCTGCAACCATATGAGAGGGCAACTGTTGTCTTACCACTTGATTCAGGTCCATACACCTCAATAATTCTTCCTTTGGGATTCCACCTAGGCCAAGCGCAAGATCAAGACTTAAGCAGCCGGTAGGAACCACTTCTACATTCATCTGTCCATCCCTGAACCCAACTTCATAATGAGATCCCTTTACCAAAGTCCTTCTCAATTTGTGCAATTGCAGCCTCTAGCGCCTTCTTTTTATCACTATCAATATTTACAACCTTTTCCTTAGTTTCTTTTAGCCATATTAACCTCACATATATTATAATTAATTTTTATTCAAACAAATGTTCGTGTAGTTATTATAAAACACTTGTTCGATTTTTGTCAACTGCTTTCACTAGTTTTATTATTATATTTTATATCTTAACCTGTAAAGCACAGCTCTACTGTATACCATACTCCTTATACAGTCCGTGTCTTATGACTTCATTCTCTACTACATCTTTGATTTTGTCATTTTTACCTTCGGACATCAGAAGGCTGATAAGTTTAGTAAGGCAGCTCTCACCTTCTGTTTTACCCTCTGCTCTTCCTCTCGCTTCTCCTTCTGCTCTTCCTCTTGCTTCTCCTTCGGCTCTTCCTCTTGCTTCTCCTTCAGCTCTTCCTCTTGCTTTCTCCTTCAGCTCTTCCTCTTGCTTCTGCCCTTTCAAACATCGGTTCAAAAATTTCTCCATCATTCTTTCCTCCTTCTTCACATTCTACCTCGAAAGGCAGCTCCTCGCCTGTTAGCCTTAGGATGAGTTCACTCACTTCCTCAGGATGGTTTAGGTCTATGCGGTCTGCCTTATGTTTGCTTCCTTTTACCATGTAATCCGCTATTAGCTTAAAATCCTTCTTAAACTTATTTATATCATCTTCACCTAGCTTTTTCAAGTCTATCAGATTGATACTGTAATCGCTTACATAGTGTTTGAGTTCAGAATCAAGGTTAAGTCTTTTATGCAGGGGTTGTCTCGTGCTTCCACTCTTCTTCGCCATAGTAGATAACAAAGGTTATTACTGGGAAATATGTCCACTTTCCCATTTGATATTTTTCAGTTTCCTTCTTTCTCTTCCTTCGTTTCCTTTTCTACAAGCTGGGTTCTATAAGAAGCCCCATCGTACGAAAATCACCCTAAATACCATATCCTCATCAGGTATATCCTGATTTTTCAATGCCTATTAGTGATATAACTACATTCTCTTTCTTCCATAGTTTTACGACATCTCTATCCTGAAACCTATGTTTACTGTCGTCACCCTTATAGTAGCTCCAGCCGGAAAGATCAACAAGTTCATCCTCTTTAACTTCATCCTTCCCATCAAACATAATTCCATTCACAAAGTCTGCAAATACGTCGTTAAACATAAGGAGTTTCTTCTCTAAAATATCTTTCTCCCCAATTGTCCCCCTTTCTCGTTAAAACAACAAAAACACGATTCAATTCCATCTGCAAAAGTCTGCAAATACGTCATTAAACATAAGGAGCTTTTTCTCTAAAATATCGTTTCTCTCCCAATTGTCCCCCTTTCTAAAAACAACACAAAATTAAAGTCAAATCTTTGGATTTAACAGCTTGAATATTTCTTCTTGAATTAATAAATACATCTTAGATTGGCGCCAAAAATCTTAACGAAGTATTACATAATGCAGGTATCAAAGATAATATATAATCATACAAGCAGGCCAATATCTAATGTCTTACCTTTGATACTTATAATTCATGTATCAAAGATTAAAAATTAATTAAACTACAGGCAATCTGAAATCAGAATATCTTGTCTTTTGATACTTATCTAAGTATACAACATTTTTTAGTTTTTTGTAATCGGCAAAATACACAAAGTTTTTGAGGATTTCCTATACAAAATAACAAAAAATCCCCCTTCTCGGATTTTATCCGCTGAAGGGGAGGTATATCATCAAATTACAACCCAAAAATATCGGGGAGATAGTTCTCCTTTTAATTTGTTTTAATCGAGGTCAAATAATCCTCGTTTTTTGAACAATGTAGAGTCGAGTAGTTTCAGATGAGTATTCAAACTTTGTTGTACTTGGATTTCCAAAGGTTTTAGCTACTCTTGATTTAGCAGAAGACCTTAATGTCTATCTTATTCTTATCTCCACTCAGCTCAGACAGAGGCACTTCAAAATAATACCTTTCTCCAGACTTTAACATATAGCACATACCGTACTTTGAATCTGGTGATGATGTCATTTCTATTCCATCATGGGTAAATACCTATATAGCCCGCCACTAGAGTTCATAGGCAACCAACACCTTGTCATATCAGGATTGATGTTCTTTACGAAACTGTTGTAATCAACCGGAGTGAAGTAGACCTTCTCCTTGTCATCTGTTACTACCCCTTTGTTGCTTGCATCTGAAGACACATCATAAGATATGTAGGATACTGTTTTTCAGCTGCATCAGAGGCACCTGTTTCCTTAAACTTAATTGATGGAGGAATCATTTGCCGCCTTGTAGGCTGCTATAAAAGTGATTAATATAAGTTTCATTTTCCTCCCTGTCAGTTACCTTTGAATGTCCAACACCGGAGTAAGTAATGTTACCCTTCGTGTAGATGTAATAGTTATTTCTTACATCCCTAGGATTCATATTGTATGGATGAGATGGATTATTTGCCTCTTCCCTAGAACTCATAAGTGTATACCATACTATCAAGTCACTTTCTCCATCCTTATCCTCATCCTCATTTAGGTTCTAACTGATACGGTTGAAAATGCGTTAATGCAATATCAAGGACTTCATTGATTTTTAAACGGATAGGTTGTTATTTGACCTTGATTTATCTGTTCGGCTCTTTTTGAATCCTTAAATGCAGTCATACCCTTCTAACAACGTTTTTGTGTATAATTGTGTCCATTTTTAATCCAAGTACTTAGTATTAAATTGCCATAAGTCAGCCCTTGAACCTCTTTAGCTATCTTCGTTTTATTACTTCTTGGTACATAAGCTATATCCTTCTTATCATTTTTTATCCCTTTCTGCATTATCCTTTGCAATTTTATATAATTCGCTTGATGTCTTTGCATTCTCAGAGGTATTAGCCTTAATTGTAGGGTAATCAACTGAGTTATATGAAATAGAATCATCATTTATATCAGAACCTGTGCCTACTCTTAAAGCCCAGTTATTCAGTACTCCGTATCTGTCAAGACCTACCTGTCCTCTAATCATACAGGTTAAAATCATAGTTCCAGTGTGAGCACCTCTATAGTTTGTAAGAGAGGTACAGTCATGATGAGAAAAAGTACAGGCTTACCGTCATCCATATAACCCTGGATAGGTTCAAGACAGTCTTTAACATTAGGTAATGGAAAGCATCAGCAAAACTCTAATACTAACATGTCATACTGTTTGGTTTCGCCTGCCTTGATTGGGAACTCATCAAAAGAATTCCTCAGGTCTCTTATTCTTTCCTTCATTTTTATTCTTTTGACACCACTTATCATATTTATCTATATAATCGTATGCACCAATCGAGTCTATGTCTATGTCAAAGTCATCTACCTTACTCAGCAGTTCATTAAACGTACTATTTTTACCTTACCCATATCAAATGTGGTTCGAGTATCATAAAATTGCGCAGAACACCAGCAACCATATCTGTTGCAGGCGACCCAGATTTTTATCCCAATATGACAAAAACAGTGTCACGTTCTGCTTTAGTAAAAAAATTTAATGGAGGCATTATACTTATAAAAGTCCGCTTGACCGGCATAAATCTGATTCAAATGACTTTTAATATATTCTGTACTTTTTGATCTGGAGTACCTTTATTTTTGCTTTTCTCCTGTTCTTTTCACATACCCCATACCTGTTACATTGGCATATCTCTTTGAACCATTTTTACTTGTATGTTCAACTTTAAGCTTCAAGGTATAACACCTACATAATTTTTAGGGAGCTTATAGGAAACCTTGTACCAGGAAGTATTAGACGCTATCAAATCCTCCTTATATATAACATTATCCTTAAATATATCATAGTAACGTTCATCTACATTTTCTCTTGTACCTGATAACTTTACCATCAAAATTACTATCTACATAAAGGCTTAGCTTAAACTTAGCATTATCACTTTCAAAGCCTTTATTTAGGGAGTTTAAAATTGATTTCAAGGTTCTGTTGTCAATCCTCGTATAGTCGGTAATACGATCCGATATATCAATATCCTTTTTCGTAATGCTGTTCTTCAAGCAAAATCTCAGGCTTTGGAAGATTAATATTAGTGATTAATGAGTTTAATTCATCTCCTGTAAGGTTTCCCATATTCTTCCTCAAATATAACGTTCTTCTTCAATGGATTTTCATTTCTAAACTTAATGGCAAAGCTTGCTAGCTCGAACATCCTTGAACTGTCATCAATCTTTACTTTATTAACAGTTATATTGCCTCCATCCATGTTTACAAAGCCATCTGCAAATACAATAGGATATCCTGATTTTTATGTATTCCTTAAGTTTGCAGAACTTTTCCTCTGTTATATCATTACCGGGGAATCTAAAGCTAATATCACCTGTATACGTTTTATTTTCATAAGTACTGCCATTATGATAATCCAATTCCGATAGAGTTAGCTTTGTAATTTAGCTTTATACCATCCGAATTAGGATCGGCATCCTTATACGCTTCTATATTATTATATCTAGTTCCTATTTTTACATAATCAGTATCTAATAATCCTCCCATAAACATCGTTCCAGAATCATGATCTTTATAAATATCCCAACATTGCTGTAAATAAGACCATTCATATTCGTATCATTATAAATAGTAGTTCTCCATACTTCTCTTGATGCAGGGTATTGTATATCCTGGTATTTTTGTATTTCGGTCTTCTATATACCCATATACCATTAAGCATCTTTTTATCTAGTGTTCTAGGTATAGTATATCCAGGTTTAGTATAAGAAGGTCTTTTTAGACCCTTTATCAGTTCCATCTATGATTTCAGTTTTCTCAGCAACAACCTCATTCGGAATAACAGTTGGTTGCTTATGCTCTTCTGTAATCCAGCTCTCTTCTATAGTCTGTTCAAGTATATCCTGTCGTGGAACAACTTCCTGTGAAAGGATCTTATCTGTTGTGTTAAAATTACTTGTATCAAGTCCCATATAAATAAGATCATAATCAGACAAATCTTTCAGTCCTTCCAATGAACTCGGTAGTAGGCATGGTAATAGATGTTTGAGTAACGGTCTCTTATTGCTTTCAAACCAATTATTGACCTTTTTCTTCATCCTCTCACTATCTATATCCTTCTGCCCAACCACCTTCGCTGGCTCTATGTCAAGTATCTTCACCACATCATCTGTAGTTCTCTGTCTCTTCATCTTGTAGCTGATGATGTACTCAAGACCCTTGCCTTTTGAGATTTCAAGTTTGAACTTTTCGAGTATTGTCTGTAGTGCCCTCTATGTCCTTGTCTAAGAAGTCATTTTTCTTCAACTATGCTCTCTGCAACTTCTCCAAATCCTACCTCCTTAGCTTTCTTTACAAAGTCAGAGTCGGAGAATCTTCTTGTTTATAAAAGTCCGTTGCAAAGTTCTTAAAAGATTTCAGGAGTTTGATTCTGAAAGTCTTTTTCTATAACATAGACGTTCTTTTTTTACAAAATGACCATCTGCATCTTCTTCCTTTACAATATTACCTTCTGCATCTTTTACAATATTACCATCTTTATCTATTTTATCAAAGAACTTTCTATCAGTTACAAGATTAATTGCCAATTTCAACATATTCGGAGCACTAGAATATGCAACACCGTAGTTCTCCACAACCGCAGGGAGATTATTTGTATTCACTTCTGTTTTAATGATATTTAGTACATTGGCATTGATATCATTCACTGCTGTATACTTATAAGACTCGAACCCATTTTACAAGCGAGTTTGAGCCTACTATACAAAAAGCCCCACATTTGAGAAAATAATTAGGATTGGCAGCTAGTTCAGCTTTTATTCCACTTGTTGTAAGTGTAACCACCTTTATCTTCATCTTTTGCGCTATTATAGTCAGGGTCGGTAGCAGGAAGGCTGATTATCGCTAAAGTTCTTTAAGAACACGCCGTTTTTCAAACCAGTTGTTGTTCTTAAAGCCTCCCGTGTAGAACACCCTGTCTATAACTAAATCATGGTCAAGCTTGCCGCCTGCCACTTCTACAAGCTTCTTACTTCCTTTACCTTTTCCTACAAATACATACGAAGCTTCGGATGCAACTGCAAAATGTCCCCTGCCTGAGGCAACCTTTTTGTAGCGCTCAACGCTGTTTAACACACCGTTATACTCAGCTTCACTTCCCAGGTATTCTGCGCTTTCCACTGAATAATATACTCCACTTGTCCTCTCAGCCGCTGTAGAGTGGATACATCCACCCCTTCAAAGGACAGCAAAACATAGTCATAGTTAGTAAAATCAAAACTATAAACATCTGCATCCTTATTCGAAAGGGCATACTCGTACACTACATTAGAGCCTGTAGCCCCCTTTGCCTTTCTGTATATATACCTTGTAAATCCTAGAACCTTTACCTCATCAGCGTTGTGAAACTCTCTTATCTCTGAGGCTCTGTATACTATGCTTCCATCAGGATTACTTAGGTCTGCCTTCTTAAACTTTACGGCATATTTACCGTCTATGTTCTGAGTATATTCATAGCTAACTACATTCTCATCATAGTCTCCGCCTGCCTGCTCTACAAATGAGGCATCAAATGCAAAGCTTCCGCCCGCCGCATCTACCATCTTGTAGCCCGATACCTCACCTTTCTTAATAACAAGAGGCTTGGCAAGATTAAATGAAGAGTACTTTGCTTCATCAGCAGGATTTACAGCATCTAGTGAATAAGCCTCCTTATATTCATTGTAAGTAAGAGGCTTGGTGTTATCACTTGCACTTATAGTAGCAAGCTTTTTCTTAAGTCCTGCCATATAATCCATTCTTTTCTTCTTGGTATCAAGTAAGGCTATCTCCTTCTTCCAGTCCTCAGGCTCACTTCCTTCTACAAAATATCCAAACTTCGCCATCTTCTCATCCGGAACAAGCTCCACTACAGTAAAAGGATTCTCCTCTGTAGAGCTTTTTATAAGATTCTCAATACCATTAAAAGACGCATTTTTTGCGTCTGCTTCAGGATTATGTATAAACATCATAGAAACGGCTGCAACCGTTAAAGATGTAGCCGTTAATATACCTATTAAAAGCTTTAGTCCTTTTTCTTCATAAAGCTCCTTTCTTAAAACAATACCTTTACTATATATGTCGGACAAATCCCCGTCCTATTTAACTACATTTTCATTTCTTGGAGTTATTGTCTCTTCCTTTACATAGGACTGGGAGTTATTTTTCAGATTCATCTTTACCCTTATCTTATTCTTGCCCTCAGCTCTTACGACATCCGCACTAAATGCAGTTACATTTTCAGCCATAAGGACATTTTCCTTTAGCTCAAAGCTCCTGCTCATCGTATCAATTACGCTTTTTCTTATAATAGATTTTTTCTCAGCAGGCACATAGCTTATCTCATATTTTTTCATTTTCATTGATTACTTCAAAGTACTACCGGCGTATCTCACTTCCTTTTCTGCCGATATCACAATATCCGATATCTGATTCATCACAAGCTGTGCTTCCTTTTGCAAGTCAGTCGTAGTTATGACAGATGAATAAGAACTGCTGCCAGCTAAGAGAAAAGATATGATAGAGCCGCTCACCACCATGATGATGGCAAGAGCAATGATAACCTCTATCAGAGAAAATCCTTTGTTACCCAGACGCTTTTCTCATATCTTCATCTCCTTCCTAAATGCAAGCCCTAATTCATTTATGTATCAGGCTTTCTTTATTCAACAATGATTTTTCCAGTCGCAGCATATATCTTTATTTTTCTCTGCATTTTCCTTTTCTTAGTATTATGCACTGGATACCGTTAGGGCTGGTATCCTTGATGGCACCTGTGTTTCTGTTAAAATTAAAAACCATGCCTGCTGCTCCCGCAGAGTTCTCAGCACTTCCTGAGATATCGGTAGAATAAGACATCTCTACATTGTCATCACTTACATCTTCAATAAATGTCTTCTCAGTAATCTTCTCAGTAAGCGATCATTTCTTGACACTATCTTGGTCACTATCTTTGCCTTGATAGCCTGGTCAGTATCCTTGTATATGGTGAGTGTAACCTCGTCTTTTGCTAAGGTTGGCAAAGCCTCACCTTGTCAAGAAGGAGGACACGCTGTCTGCACAGGCCTTTACTCTTCTGCCATCAAACAAGCCTGACGAGGTAGCCATAAATCCTGTAAGAACTCCAAGTATGGCAATAATTACTATAGCTTCCAGTAAAGAATATCCCTTGTTATTCAATATCGTCTCCTCCTTAACTATTTCTTCTTCCAATTACTGTAGGACACAAGCTTACTTAGGTCAACACTTCCGTCAACAAAAGGTCATTGCCGCTCACAGTGCTTCCTGAAGCTGCAAACGCTTCTCCGTCCCTAAACACCTTGTAAAAATAATCACTTCCGCCTGCGGTAAGCGGTTCACTAATAAGGTTTTTAATTATACCACTGTCGTCCGACTTTATTTCTCCCGCAGAATTCACTGTGACCTTGCCTCTTGCTATGATTGTACCTGTAAAAGTCTTGCTCACGCATACATCCCTAAAGCTACAATGAGCCTTACATCACCAGAGTGAGAGTTGTATTCATAATCACCCGAGGTTATCACAGCCTTCACGCCATTTACCGATACTTCTTTTTTTACAACTCCTGCTAAGTAACCTCTAAGCACAGCTTCATTGATTATGTTCTTAAATACTTCATTTTCCCTTTGTCCTGCCTTTACCTTTGTAGTAAGGTTGGTACACAGAGCCCTGAAGGTCTTGATAAATTTGCCTGTGTTATCTATTGTACTTGTTTTACCTGGCAAGACTACGAGGTCATTGTCATACAAGGTGTAGTTACCCACTGTCTTGATATTCGCTTCGGCGGCACTCTTTATAGTGCCTGTATAATAGTCTGTATGCTTCTTAAGTTCCTCTGCCCTGTTTTTGTCTGCCGCATAGAAGTCACTAAAGTACCTGGCTGCCTTATCCTGTGGAAGATTCACATAGAAGTATACAAGACCGTCACTTGATATGCCTGTGATAGGCCGTACAAATATCTTGGTGTAATTAGCGTCAAGGTCTGACTTTGTTACACCATAGTCTTCAAATGTCTTACCTGTCTTGTATGCTCTTGCCTTGGTATCTACAAGAACATAGTTCTTGCCGCTTGAATCCCTCTCATTTAGGAGCTTCTTGTATTCATCATAGCTAAGTGGATTGTGGCCAAACTTTGACTCTTTATTTGAGTCTGTCCCTATCCACTCACCCGGCATAAGGTAGGCTATCTGATTGCCCTTTACCGCAATGGACTCACCCATCTTGATATCCACATTGTTGTTTGCATTCCCCTGTGAGTAACGATCACGAAGCTTTTCATTTCCTGTAGCTATATAAGAGTAGCCCGCCAGGGCAACTTCCTTTGCACCGCTCAGGTCTATAGAGCTGTCTTTGCCGTTTATGATAATGGCTGACGAGCTGCCTGCCACATTTTTATCATTGCCATAGCCCTTGTATGTACCGGATATCTTTGCACTAGACCTCTCTCCGCTTAGAGTAAGGTCATCAGCTACATAAGAGCACCCATAGTTCTGCCCTGCCGCCGTCTAGCAGAATACCACCTGCCCATATCTTCTGATTAGGAGAAGCTTTAAGGCTTGCGTTATTAGCTACATTAACCGTTCCATTGGCTATAAGGGTCTTGTCATAAAGTCCCACATTAGTATTAGAGCTGGTTACAAAGCCTGTTTATCAAGAGCGTCACTAAAGCCGCATACACTGCCTTTTATATTTACATTACCAGCTATAACCTCTACTCCCTTATCGCCTATGATGGCGTATTCAAACAAATCGAGGTCAGAGTGGCGGCAACCACATCAGGCTTTGGTACAGCTACTGTAATATCCGTAACTATCTCAGATACCTGTTCGTCCTCGCTCACATATCTTACTCTGATACCCATAAGTACAAGCTTGTCATCTTCATCCTTTATTATACCTTCATCCCTGCTATACCCACCATTCATAGCGGATACAACAGCATAAGGATATGTCGGGCTGTTTAAGAGGCTCTGATCTACGAGGTTGCTAATAGACTTAATATCATACTCGCCTTCGCTGCCTCTATCAATACTTCTCTTAAAAAGTATCCTTAAAGTTCTTCTTGAAGTCTTCTGCCCTGCGAGTCCTTTTTCAGATGTGCCTGAGGATGCGCCTCCACCCACCAGGACTGCTGTTGTTATACTTAGCATAGTTTTCCAGGTCCTTGGTCACTGCTTCCTTGTATGCAGCCTCCGCCTTTTCCTTTACTCCCGCCTTTACCTGCTCGAGCACTCCCTCAGCTGAGTAAAAGCTTTCCTTTATCTCGGCATCAGTGGTCTTCATCTGAACATTGCGCAGTGATACCCAGAGCGCAATGGCAGCCATCACGCCTATTCCTGCTGCCACCAGGATAACCATAAGTATAGAAGAACCTCTATTGTCGTTTCTCTTCATCAATTGGACATACCTCCTGTCAATGTCATTAGTGGCTCTGCACCTGCAATGCCATTTTCATCCACATTGGAGTTAAATACCTTAACCTCTATATCATATAACCTTGCGAAGCTGTTTACCTCATCAGCAGACTTGCTTTCAACAAGAGACATATTCACATCAATTTTATCAGTAGTATAGGGCTGGGAACCACGATAATACCTGCACCTAAAGTTAGTGTCTGCAACATTGGTAAATACCTTAACAGGGCTCTTGTCTGCAAAGTTAATACCTCCATCCCTTACATCTAAGATTATCATCTTATTGCCTAAGTTTCCTGTTTCCTGCTTAACAATGTAGAGCTTGAACTTTTTATTTAACGGATTGTCTATAACTATCTTCTCATCTCCTGTCGAGTTATTCCAAGGCGCTAAGAATAGATATATGCTTCTTAGCTCATCCTTAGGGGAGTCACTTTCTTCAGTTCTCAAGTCACTAAGTCCCGTGACAGGGGACGTACTCCCGTTGACATAATAATTAAATTCAGTCTTAACCGTGACAATATCCAGTACCTGTAACAGTTATATGTATTTCCCTTCTTAGGGTGCCTGCACTCACATTATGCTTAACACTAGAGCTTAGTAAGGGATCGTTTAACATCCTGGTAGCAGCATCGCCAGCACTAATTGTAGCATCAATCAGTATATCCTTGTCTGTACTTACAGGTGTGATTTTGTCTATATTATCTGCGGTAATGGAAGGCTTGGATACTGTTATAAGTGCATTAGTCGTAAAGCCTTCTCCTCAATGTTCTTTAAGTAAAAATAATACTTACCGCCTGCCTTAGGGTAAAAATCATAATCCCCACCTGTGTGGCTTTGTCTTAGGCTTTTTGCAGCTGCCACTACGTACTTGTGTGTAGAAGGGTTATAGTCAAGCTCTTCAAAGCCAGTATTGCCAAATATAGTAGGAGAGGTGATATTAGGCGAGCCTAACTTAATAATATCCGCCAAATTGTAGCCCTTTAGCTCCTCCATTATGTTCTTGCCTGTCTCTATAGCTAGGAGCTTGTTCCTGGAGAGGGCATTCATCTTGGAAGAAGTTACAGAATGCATTTAATAAAGGGAGGGTAATAATTGCAAGTATAGCGATTGCAATTATAATCTCTATAAGAGAAAAACCTTTGTCAGAGCATATTTTTTTATGATTTTTCATATTCTGCATCCTCACTTCCTCTCCTTACTTGTATGTTATATCCAATCAGAGTTTGCGTATGTTAACAGCCATACCGCAAATTCTGACAATTTCATTTTAGTGCTTTATTCGCCTGCTCCATCGCTATTTGCCTTCGATGTGTCTACAGTTCCGAATATGTTCTTAGTACCGTGTCTGATAGTCTTGGTGATAATCTCTCCATAAGGCCTGTCGCTTCCTGCGAGGAAGTATGAATCGTATACTATATTGCCGTCCAGATTCCTGTCTTGTTATCAAAGGTAAGTGATACCGAGTTGATGCTCTTTTTGTCCAGTAGACTTAGCTATCTTGTCAAGGAATTTCTTTAGGGCTGTCGTATCCGCCCTTGTAGTTGATGTTGGTAGACATATCATGAGCTTATACTTATTTGCCACAGCAGGTGCCACCCCAGTCTCATCTGCCACAGGAGCTTCTGTAGTAGAGGCTTCCTCAGGGGCTTCCTCTGTAGCCACTTCCTGTGGTGCAGCTTGCGTGGTCTCTGTTTCAGGTGTATCGGAGCCCTTCACCTCTACAGGGGTATTGACGGTAATGAGCGGAACCTCTACCTTAAGCTCTTTCTCTAGTCCTACTATGTCCATAATCTCATTCTCTACCTGTAAGAAGGATGGGAACTTTGCTACCAAAGCTAAGGTATCTGCTTCATAGTTGGTAGTCTCAGCCTTTATCTCAGACTCCCTTGCGACCTTTGCCTCAAGCTCTGCAAGCTTTGCGGTAAGGCCTACATTCTCAGTATTTAGCTTCTCTGCGTCTTCCGTATAACTTCTTATAGGAAAATAATACACGAGGGCAAATATAAGAATGCCAACAAATACTATTAATATCTTCTTATCTCTTTCTGATACCGACATCTCTTATTTCCCCCTTTTCCACTTTCTGTAGCTGATGGAGTGCCACCGGAAGCCTCTGTGTCTGAAGCAGCATTGTCTGTGGCAGTGTTATCCATACCTTCTGCTTCTGTTACAGCGCCTTCGCTCGCAGTACTATCGCTGCCTGCTGTACCTGTTACAGCACCTTCGCTTGCAGCATTATCTGTGCTTTCTACTCCAGTAACTTCGCCATCTTCTGCTTTAACTGCGTCTTCAGCTGCCTTTCCTGCGTCTGTATTTATATATATGACATCCAGTGAGAAGTTAACCTCTACCCTGTCATCCTTGCCCTTTGTCTCTGAAATCGTAGATACATTGGTTACAATTACATTGTTTATCTCTCTCATACGCTTGATGATATCTGCTACAGCTTCTTTGTTGCTGACGGTTATATTAAGAGATATCCTGTCAGGCAGAGCATTGAAGGAGAGCACACGTATCTCTGAAGGCATCCTTCTCTCAAGCTCCTCTATAAGGGACTTTAAGCCGTTGTTGTTAGACTCTGTAAGCTTAACCGCAGAACTCATCCAGTCGTAGTCAGCCTTGGCGATGAGGTTAGCCTTTTCAACCTCTTCTATGTAAGAGTAGGCTGTTATCTGTGTATTAAGCGAAGCATTCTTCTCCTTAGCTGAATTGTAATCAAAGTATGCCAGTATAAACCAAGCCGCAGCTCCAATTACAAAGACAGCACTGATAACTGAAGGGATAACCAATGCACCTATGCTTATGGTGGCTTCACCCCCACCTGACTTAGGAGGCCTCAAGCCTTCTTTTTATTGATAACAGGAAGAGTCCTCCCTTAAGAGTCACACCGATACAGGAGTAATACGCCGCAAGGTGCTTCCCTACCTCCTCTTCATTTTTCACTATGTGGAAGGTCCTAAGCGGAGGCATCTTCTCGGTATGAATGCCAAACTCAGAAGTAAGGAACTCCATAAAGCCCTTTATCTCGGCACCAATACCGATTACATCTATCTTCTCTATCTTGATTCCCTGAATCCTTGAGAGATAATAGTCGAGGATTCTGGCTACACTGCCTGATAGCATCCTAAAGGCTCTCGGTGACATCCTCCTTTAGCTTATACTCAGCATTTGACGCTATCACCTCATAGTCTTCATATACGCCGTCTCCGTTTGCATCCACTGCCTCATCAAAGAGGAGGTTGTTATCATATAGCACCTCAAGTCCACTGGCAAAGTCAGGACGGCCATACATTCCATTTTCACACACTATGGATACAGCCTCAGATACACCGTAGCTTATATGACGCTGGAGTTCAATTCTATCACCATCCATTATGGTAAGTATAGAGGAACGTCCGTCTATTTTAAGTAATGCCCTGATTCCTTCTGCACTTTCACCTTGCATGAAGCTTTGAGGCATTGCCAGTATAGCCATACCGTATAGGCTAAGTCCTATGTCCCTTGCCAGGCACTCATAGAACTCTACTTGATGTCGCGGGGGATAGCCAGGACGTTAAGCCTGTACTTCTTTGTCTCCCCCTCTGTGAATTTCTCTATAATCTCATCTTGCAGTACATATTGGGAGAGGTCTGCCGGAAAGTATTCTGAGGCATTAGCTGAAATAAGGTCATCTATCCTGCTCTCCTTTACTGCAGGAATGATAACCTCTCTGGTAGCCATACGGCTTGAATTGATGACAAAGACTACCTTCTTGGTGGTTATCTTCCTTCTCTTCAATTCTGCCTGCAATACGCTTGCAAACTCTTCTGAGTCATTCTGCTCAGAACATATTGTTGGGCGTAGAAAACAAAAAAATGAGTTGTATATCTTTGTTTCCCTTCCTCCGCAGGATACCTCAAGAACCCTAACGAGGCTTCGTCGCATTCAATACTTAGTACTCTGTTTTTCCATAGTTTATTCTCCAAATTAAAGTTTGTTGTTTATATCAAAAACTGCTTAAATACCCATTCTATAAAACCATTGCCCCCAAAGCATAGCTATAAATAATCCCGCCGGAGGTAGGGGCCCATCACAAGCATCCTCTCTGCCTTGCACCTTCATACGTATGAGGTGAAGCATGAGCCTAGTATACAGCCTATAAAAAAATGCCAGTACAATCAACTGCCAGCCAAGCAAGAGCCCTGCTGCAGCCATCAAGCAATGTCTCCTCCTCCTATAGCTCTGCCCTTGAGTTATCATATACAGAATAAAGGAAAACCACTTACTATAAAAAGCCTATAAGGGTAGTCAGGGAAGTTGTTAAAATCCAAGACCACCTTAAGACATCCAAATACCAATATGAAGATATTAATACTGAGTTGGAATCTCATAAGTCCTCCAATCTATTACCGTAAGCACTATGAGTGCTGACGTAAATAATGCATAAATAATGGATATTACGTTCAATCCGTTTACTGCAAATACAAGTACGTATAAAAGCCATTTAGCCCCTCAATTGTAGGGTATTGAGGTGAAATATGACTTTTACAGCTCCTACACCTTCCGCCTAGGGAAGATGTGAGGAAAACAAAAGAATCAGTTCGAACCAACAGCTTATGACCACAGGTCATACAGATGCAGAAAAGTGTAGTCACCACTGTCTCTCCCTTGGTATACGATAGATGCAGACATTTAGAAGCTGCCTATGGTGATACCGAAAAGGAAGATAAGTGCATAGATGAGGTAGGTCATAGTTTCGTAGCTCATAATGTTCCTTTCAGTAGTAAATGTATAGTCCTGATTACTCAGTCATCTTGGTCTTGTACTCACCCTTAAGCTCTGGGAAAATCTCTGAGCTACCATCAGAGTTTTCAATAAATACTTCAACCTTACCATTTTTATATCATATTTTTACCATAAATTTATTATTATCACTTACCTTACTCTTAGGGTGCCTCTGCAAAAGCTTACCTTCGCCAACTCCAGCATCATATGCTGGCTCACCTGTCTTAAATTCAACAGCAGATGAGGAAACGGTTTTGTTAACTTATTATCAGCAATAAGTGTCTGAATTACAGTAGCAATCTCCTGTCCGTTCTTAACGTCTGTAGAATACTTTGATCTCTGTACATACTTAATGAACTGTGGTGCAAGAAGTCCGATAAGTACTGCCATAATGGCAATAACGATGATAAAGCTCTACAAGGAGAATCCCTTATTGTTTAATTTCTTCTGGTTCATGTTTTTCTTTCTCCTTTTTGATTAAAATATATTTATCTTAAAAACACTCCCTATAAGTGCTTTTTAATTCAAAGTAAATGAATGCAGTTGCCTTTGTGCTTGTATTATAACAGATTAACTTTGATATTTTCAATACTTGAATTCATATTTTTCAAAGTTTAGTTGATATTTCTCTTTTTATGATATCTTATATCACGTATCAACAACTTATTTGTTATAATACATTTTCTATCCTTCTTACAATAAAGATATCGGATATATACTAAACTTCTTAATAGTAAAAGAGGTAAAATATCAAATAATTCTTTTTGCTACAGCTTAGGTACAAAGTACAAAAATATAGTCAGGAGCATAAGCAAACAGCCTATATATCGTTATTTTTCTAAACTGTAGCAGTTCCTCACAGTTCATATCTACCCTATCGTAAAAAGCAATACTTGTTCATACTTACGCATATCTCTTGAGGCTTGTACACAAATACGAATTACAGGTTGTCAAGGGGCTCCATACATGGATATCATAGGGCCCATTATAACCGATATGAGGAGGATAACGATACCTGCAAGAACCATCATTATCACTAGGCTCTAGGGGCTGCCATCAGTGTCTGTGTAGCCATCTCCACCTCTTCATCATAGTAGTCGGCAAAGCTTACTAAGCATGCCTTCTATGTCTCCTGTTTCCTCTCCTATCCTGGTCATATAGCCCACCATAGGAGAAAAAGTCCGCTCTTTTGTATAGGCTCTGACATAGGCACACCCTTTACTACCTCTTCCTTTGTCTTCTTAAGGCATTCCTTATATAGGTAGTTTTTCCATAGTGTTGGATGTAATCTCAAGTGCCTCCACCATAGGGAAGACCTGCATATACCAGGGTTGAAAGCGTCCTTGCAAAGTTTGCCGCAGCATTCTTTACATTAATGATACCAAATACAGGCAGCTTCCTTGCTATGGTTCCGAAGGTTATCTGACCGGGTATCGTCTTCTTATATACATTCACAGCCACAATGAAGGCAATGAGAAGACCTACCAGCACGTACCATCTTGCTATAATGAAGTCACTAAGCTTCACTGCCAGCACCGTCTGTATAGGGAAGGTCTGCTCCAAGCTGGTCAAACATCGACTTGTAGGTAGGTATAATCTGTACCAGCATCACTATGATGACTATAACAGATACTATCATAACTATGGTAGGATATACTGATGCCTTCTTAAGCATGGCATCAAGCTTAGCCTTCTTCTCGAACCTCTCCGCCATACGCTCAAAAGGCTACCTCAAGCTTGCCGGAAGCCTCTCCTGCCGCCACCATGGATGACCATAGTGGAGGAATATCTTAGGGTACTTTACCATCGACTCTGAGAGGGTCTCACCCTTTTGGATATTGGCTCTTACCTTTACTATGGTCTTTGCCATGGTCTTATTCTCTGTAGCCACAGACAACATCTCCAGGGCATCTATAATGGTTACACCTGCATTTATCATACTGATGAACTGCCTACAGAACACACTGAGGTCTCTTATCTTAATACCGCTTCCAAAGCTAAACTCTATGTCCTTGGTAAGGATATTCGCCTCTTCAATGCGGATAAGCGTCATCTCGTTTTTTTCTTTATCTGAGCGACCGCCTCACCCCTTATTTTTCAGCCTGTATGGTACCCTTCTTTTCTTTTCCTTTGTTGTCTATCGCAAGATATGTAAAATCTGCCACTTCTTACCCTCCTAAAATCTTCCGATTCTCTGCTTCATCCTCTCAAAGCTGAAAAGCTATGTCTAAGTGCAGTCTCTTCGTCTATTCTTCCTTTCACATACAGCTCGTATATGGCATCATCCATGGACTGCATACCGTCTTTCTTTCCTGTCTGGATGAGGGAAGGTATCTGGTAGGTCTTTCCTTCTCTGATAAGGTTCCTTATGGCGTGGGTGGCTATCATAACCTCGTAGGCAGCAAGCCTTCCCTTTCCTTCTATCCTTGGAAGGAGCTGCTGTGTGACTACACCTTCCAGTACTCCTGCAAGCTGAACCCTTATCTGCTGCTGCTGGTGTGGAGAAATACGTCTATCATACGCTCTATGGAGTCAGCCGCAGAGTTGGTATGAAGAGTCGAGAAGACAAGGTGTCCGGTCTCAGCCGCTGTGATAGCGATGGCGATGGTCTCCAGGTCTCTCATCTCTCCCTACCAGGATGACATCAGGGTCTTCTCTAAGGGCAGCCTTCAGTGCTGCTGCGTACGAGGTGGTATCCGAGCCTATCTCTCTCTGGCTTACTATACATCTCTTATGTGGGTGGAGGTACTCGATAGGGTCTTCAAGTGTGATGATGTTCTTGGCATCCCTTCCCGATATCTCTCCTATAAGGCTTGCAAGTGTGGTGGACTTACCACTTCCTGTAGCTCCTGTAACCAGCACTGAGCCCTCTCTTCTTGTGGGTAGCTGCACTACCGAGTGTGGTATGGCAAGCTTTTTCAGGAGTAGGTGTCTCAAAAGCTAAGTATTCTAAGCGCCGCCGCGTATGTGCCTCTCTGGCTGAATACATTTACACGTACTCTAAAAAGCCCCGGAAGGGAGAAGGCAAAGTCAAGCTCTCCTGCCTCCTTTAGGTTACGTATGTCATCTTCGCTCATTACGTGGGAGATTGCTCCCCAGGTCTCTTCAGGGGTTAGATGGTAGTCAGTCTGTGGAACCATCTCACCGTCTATTCTAAACATAAGCGAGGCTTCCCGGAGAGAGATGTATGTCTGATGCTCTTTTTCTCCTGGGAAAGTCTAAGTATTTCTTCTATCGTCATATTACCCTCACATTTCTTTTTTTATTGTACAGTTTCATTACTGCATTTATGGATATTAGTCTGTTATATCTTTTCTGTATCACAAAGCTTCACTGCCTAAGTCCTTAATCATAATCTGTCATATCTTTTTCTGTATTACAAGGCTTCGATTCTCTCCTGTATCACAGGCTGTCATATCTTTTTCTGTATTCAGGGCTTAGTTACCTAAGTACTGTATTAGTTCTCAAATGTTGTTTTTTATCATCTCGTGGACTGAGGTTATGCCCTTGATTACCAGCATAGTTGCACTCTGCCTTAAGGTGTGCATACCCTCACGCATTCCCATTTGCTTTAGCTCACTTACGGATGCATTTTTTTGATATCAGCTCCTTAAGAGGAGGTGTGATTTTTCATTATCTCATATATACCGATACGCCCTGAGTATCCTGTGTTGTCGCAGCGCTCACAGCCAACCGGCTCATATATCTCAGGGATTTACATCTGCCCTTATGCCCATTATCCTTCTTTTCGGTATCAGTGATTAAGTGAGGCTTCTTACAGTACGGGCAGAGCCTTCTTACGAGTCTCTGTGCTATGATTCCTACCAGGAGTCTGCAAGGAGGTAGCCCTCCACTCCCCATGTTGATGAGACGGCTGATGCTTCCTGCAGCTGAGTTTGTATGCAGGGTGCTGACTACAAGGTGTCCTGTGATGGAGGCCTGTACCGCTATCTGAGCTGTCTCTCCGTCTCGAATCTCTCCTATCATATATGATGTCCGGGTCCTGTCAGAGGATAGAGCGGAGCGCACTCGCAAAGGTAAGTTCAGCCTTTACATTTACCTGTACCTGATTGATGCCGTCTATGTTTGCCTCTACAGGGTCTTCAACAGTAACTATGTTTACATCTTCTTTGTTAAGCTCTGAAAGTGCGGTATAGAGCGTGGTAGACTTACCGCTTCCCGTGAGGCCCTGTAACAAGTAGGATACCGTTAGGGGTTCTTAAGTATGTCGTCAAAGGCCTGAAGCTCGGAAGGAGAAGCCCAGTTCACTCTTATTTCTGGTAAGGGCCTTCTTCTGGGCAAGTCGCATAACACACTTTTCGCCGTATACTGTAGGAAGTACGGACACTCGGATGTCATACTCCCTCTTGTCTACCAGGATGGTGAATCTTCCATCCTGAGGCTTTCTCTTCTCTGCGATATCCATACCGCCTATTATCTTAAGTCTTGCCATAATGGCAGGGAAGGAGGTGGATGGAATAGGTGAATTTCTCATAAAGTGAGCCGTCTATACGAAAGCGTACACGTACAGAATCTTCTTTTGCTTCTATATGTATATCGCTGGCTCTCTGTCTGGCTGCCTGCTCTACCATAGAGGTTACAAGCTGTACTACAGGGGAGCTTTGTACGTCCTGGCTTGACAAATCACCTTCTGCAAGCTTAGCCGCCAGGTCTTCTCTTTCCCTGGCGTATTCCTGGGCTGCCTTTATGGTCTCTGTATCTCCATAGTATCTGTCAGGGGCTATGAGAATATCACAGGTAGTAGCTACTGATGGTACTACGAGGGAAGTTAGTCACTATACTAAAGTCATCTATGGCTGACTTATGTCCATCGGGGTCTACCATAGCTGCCTTTACCCTGATTGATGGTGTGTAGTGCAGAAGGCATAGGTATCATCAGATGCTTCCTTAGTACGCTTTCATTTTATGAGGCTTAGTGCGTTATCGGGTATATGTACTGATGATAGGTTCACGTACTCAAAAGCCTAACTGTGAAGAAAGAGCCTCAGCTATGTCCTGCTCAGTAGCAAAGCCTAAGTCAGTTATAGCCTCACCTATCTTCTTATTCTCTGCTTTGGCTGCCTTAAGAGCTTCTTCAAGCTGTTCTTCTGTAAGTATCCCTCTTCTACCAGAATATCGCCTATTCTCTTCTTTCCCTTACGTACCAGCATTACGCCCCTCCTATAGTATCACTTTATCGTATTCTAATATCTCTTCCTCCTGTGGTCCTCCCTGTAGTCCTCTCTATGGTACATTTCCTTTTCACATCCGTATACGTCATTTTGACAAGCCCCTTAAGGAAGGCACAGACAGAATAACCCTAATATGTAGTTCGGCATCTATTCGTCTTCTATTAACTGCTTCTTTATAGAAATCTATATATAAGCCTCTTTTTCTACATTTATAAGTATACCAATATTGAATAAAAAGAATATGCTGATATACCCATAAGTTATATATAAGTATTATGATATAAGCACCAAAAGTATAAAATCAGGCGTAGGCCCTGCTTGAGGGAGTAAATATTATCTTTTGACACTTGTATCATATTATCAGTATAATACCAGGTAACTGCACCCAAATTAATGTATACGCTATCTTTATAGCATATTTCGGTTACAATGTAGTTACAAATTAGTTATTTAATGTTTATTTATGTATTTTTATGAAACTTATACAATTATATGGACTTTATTTTTCAGATATTTCATAATATATTATAGTTATGCTGATTCCTGCTTATTATGTGTGAGACAGGTGCTTGTGTGCTTATTTTTATGTGGTTATCAAAAGTATGTGACATCCACTGATACAGGATTGCTACAGCTTCGCTTTTCATATCGTGTATTCAGCACTTGGGCTTGACAAATCGTTATTCTTATGTTTTAATCATCATTACAAACTGTGAAAGGAAGAAGTAAATCAGAAGTTCACTTACAGAGATTAGCCGGTTGGTGAGAGGCGAAAAGAAAGAGTCTGGTTGAATACATCCCGGGTTTCACACTGAAAGCATTGTTTAGTAGGCTGTGACGGCAGACTTCCGTTAGAGAGTCAGGGTATAGACTGTTGTACCCGTTTGAGGCAGATATATTCTGTGAATTAAGGTGGTAACACGAAACTTACGCTCTCGTCCTTTAGGGGATGGGAGCTTTTTAGTGCTTTTAGTGGCATTTTCAGAAATTAAAGGAGGAAAAACTATGACGGTTTACGAGGAACTTAAGGCAAGGGGCTGATAGCCCAGGTAACTAACGAGGAAGAAATCAGCAAGATGATAAATGAGGAAAGGCTGTGTTTATATAGGCTTTGACCCTACTGCAGACAGCCTTCATAGTGGGACATTTTATGGCACTCTGCCTGATGAAGCGCCTCCAGATGGCGGGTAACAAGCCTATAGCACTTATGGGCGGAGGCACAGGTATGATAGGCGACCCCTTCCGGCAGGGAGTGATATGCGTACCATGATGACCAGGGAGACCATCGAGCATAACTGTGATTGCTTTAAGAAGCAGATGGAGCGCTTTTATAGATTTTTGGTGAGGGCAAGGCTGTCATGGTAAATAACGCTGACTGGCTATTAAACCTTAACTATATCGAGTTTTTAAGAGATATAGGCCCTCATTTCTCAGTAAACAGGATGCTTTGCGGCGGAGTGCTACAAGCAGCGTATGGAGAAGGGGCTTAGCTTCCTTGAGTTTAACTACATGCTTATGCAGGGCTATGATTTCTATATGTTATACCAGAAATACGGCTGTAATATGGAGTTTGGCGGAGATGACCAGTGGAGCAATATGCTTGCAGGAACTGAGCTTATAAGGGAGAAAGCTTGGCAAAGATGCACACGCTATGACTATCACCCTCCTGCTTAATTCTGAGGGCAAGAAGATGGGTAAGACTGCAAGCGGTGCTGTGTGGCTTGACCCTGAGAAGACTACCCCTTATGAGTTCTACCAGTACTGGAGAAATGTGGATGACACAGATGTACTTAAGTGCCTTAAGCTCCTTACCTTCCTTCCTATAGAGGATATCCTTGCTGGAGTCCTGGGAGGGTGCAGAAGTTAAACAGAGCAGGAAAATCCTTGCCTTCGAGCTTACTAAGCTAGTGCAGGAGAGTGAGGCAGAGAGGCTCAGTCTGCTGCAGAGGCTTTGTTTGCAGGAGGCGGAAGCCTTGAGAATATGCCTTCCTTTGCTATCTCTATGGAGGATGCAAGAGATGGTGTATTTGACATCATTACCCTGCTTCACAAGTCCGGTCTTGTGGCTACCCGCTCAGAGGGCAGACGTGCTGTAGAACAGGGGAGTGGTTGTAAATGACAACAAGGTAACTGACTTTGCGCTACCTTCACTCCTGATGAGCTAAGGGGCGATGGGCTTATAGTAAGAAAGGGTAAGAAGAAGTTCTGCAAGGTGGTACTGGAGTAAAGGTGGTGAATAACCGCCTTCCTCTCACATTATTGTACGTAGGGTTCTCGTATACAGTGCTATCAATAGTTGATATGCACAGGCTGTAAGCTGTGGCTAAATCATAAAAGGTCTCCTATGATTTGTATTTTATCATAGAAGACCTTTTAATTAACGGCAATTAAAGAATAAGACCTGCCTACTCATTCTTAGCTTACTTCATTTTTGTGTAAAATCCACAAATGGAATATTCAACGCAGGATATCTGGTACTCATTGTTATCATAGATACAATTGGACGTATATACGACAGTAAGGCTGCCAGAAGCATTTGAATTTAAAAGGATTTAACCAGCTTTTCTTCAAGCTCTTCTTCCCAAGAAAATTCAGCACTCATTTTAACTAGAATGTTAAAGGGTTGATTCACCCCACTATGTCCTATTTGCAATGTCAATGCAACATATGCCTTATTTGAACCGTCACGCTTTACTTGTGTATTCGATTCCATCACAATTCCATCAAAATTATCAGCATCATATTCTGTATTTATATCAAATTCCAACTTTTCTAATTCTGGATCTGTGAACTGAAACTTACTTTTCTTCATATTACTCCTTTATGCCGCAAATGCTGCATTATCATTTCCCCTGACTATTCTTTATATCATTTCCACCCAAAAATAATGCATTCTTACTTTATCCTTAGAGTCAAGTCTGTAATTTTCTGAAAATTGTCAACTTGATTTCTTCTACATTCTCTGCTTGCAATGATTCTAAAATCAGTAGGCGAAAATAAATTTGAACTCAGAAGAAGCCAATGGTTCCATACAATGTATATCATATTTCATCCGAAACATTTTCAATATCTTTTTCTGTTGCATTGGCAATTCTATCTATACATCCTTGTAAAGAAATTCAAAGCTATCCTTCTTATCCATCATTTCTCCTCCTATTCCAAATATCCCTTTTCTATAATGCACTCCGCATTCCCTAACATTATATACACTTAACTCCTATTGTAGGTTCCGCTTTCATTGTTCTATAATCAAATTTAAACATACCATCATTTGATACAAAATTATATTTTTCCATACACCTTTATAACAGAATATGATATACTATAATTTTTCTATATCAAACAAGTAATCCAATTTATTTCCCAAAGGTCTATCAGAATCAAATTTGCTATCTTGCACACTGCATTCCAAACTTCCTCTAATTTTTTATAAATCTCGATATCCGTTAAATCAAGAAGATGCTCTAAATTAACATTTACAACCATAATAGCAAAACTACCTTTGGGATGTTTTTCATCTGTTTATTATTCCACCACTTAACATTTCCCTTATTATCCCAAAAGTACATGCTTTTCCCTAGCCATATGTCATCTTTATCGTTTTCACTAACAATTAAATAATCACTTTGAGAAATAAATTTTTTACATTTATACTTTTTATTACTATGATATAGAATAGCTTTTGACTCCATTCACCTTCCCTCTTTTTCCCCAAATTGGCGTATGGGGCAGATTATATCACATACATATGTTTTATGCAATATCCTATTTAAGTTACTTAATATAAATATATTCTAACATATATTATTTGTAATATCTACATCTATTCTATCGCGCATAAAAAATATATTTGTATTTACATCCTTTTTGGATGCCAAAGCATATAGGTTGCAAAAATCCCCTAGCCTTGGGCCGGGGATTTTTAGTTTATTTTATTCTTTGAGGAAGAACAAACAAGTTTATGTGGTGCTTTTGTACCTGGTGATTAGTAGGTATATACGATATCCTTGTAATCACTGAAACTCTTATACATCTTGTCAGCTTCTCTTTGCTCTGTACATCTGTGCATCGTAGGTTGCATCAACTACGTTCCACTTGGAGTTGTCGTATACATTGATTTCCAAGCGTGATATACTGTGGCATTGACTGTATATCCTGTAACTACCTTTGTAGGAACTCCCACGCTTCTTAGCATAGAAGCTAAGAGTACTGAATAATCGTAGCAGATACCTTTCTTATCTGTGTATATCTTATTGATGTTTGGAATGTACTGTGAGTACTTTGCTATCTCGTTGATGTTATTGGCTTTGTCATAGTCATAAGAGTAATTCTTAACTACAAAGTCATAGATGTACTTAATCTTCTTGCTTCCACCTTTTCTTGCTAACTCTTGCGCCTTTTTGATGGCTGCATTGGTGGTATCCCAGTCTATAATGAGAGTTAGATGAGAGGTAAGCCTCATTGTCGCTTGAAAGTCTCTGGGTAACACTTACTGTCTGCACTACTGCGTATTTGGTACCTGAGATATTTCTACATAGGATAAGCTTGTACTCACCGTTTCCCTGGGTAAGAGGGATGTTGATGTCTACATTTCCCTTAGGTATGTCATACTTATACTGTGTGCCTCCGGTAAGCTGAACAAAAGCTTAACCCTTGCATCATTGTCGTTGTTGTGAGACAAGTTTAACTGTTCCATCGTTTGCGTTCTCTATAGTTGCGCTGTCTGCGAGTGCCTTATCGAGGTTTGCCAGAAAAAGCCAGTAACAACAGGCTCAACGCAAACAAGTATTTGTAAAGTCTGTTCATACGTTTTTCTCCTTTGGTTACGTTTTTAAGATTTGTTTGTAATATAATATACCATTTTTGAAACCAAATGCAAGTACTTTTTAATTTTTATTTTTAAAATTCTGCTTTTTAAAATAAAAATAAGCCCAAAATGCCGGTTTCTGTTTTTGACTCTAGCGTTTACTAGGTGGGCAACCGCACATATTCATCTGCCTTCCACCGAAATGAGGCCTGACATCAAAAATATGGATATAGGAATCCCTTTTTAAGTCATCGTAGGTTCAAAATATCAGAAATTGTCGAACATTCCAGGCTTATCTAAAGTCATCTTGTCCTGTTACTTTGATTATACTCGAAAAAAATTAGATTTTTCAAGGATAATTAATCCAAATTTTCTTATGGTTTAACAAGGTGAGTATTTACTTTTTATCCTTTCGCAGTCTTCACAGTCACCTCTCGACCGCCGGAGAAAAGCGTTTGCCTGTAAGGTTCTTTTCCTGCCTTGGTTATGATAAGCTTTCCATCCACAAGCTTTATCTGTGTTCCTCCCATATGGTCGGTTCTTAGTATCCTGCCGCCTTCTTCCGTCATCCTGGATAGAGCATCTCTATGAGGATGTCCATAACAGTTCATAAGGCCACAGCTTATAAGATAAAAGCTTCAGACTTACTTTCTTTAGGGAAGTCATCTGTGGAAGAGTTCTTGCTTCCGTGATGGCAGACTTTCAAGATGTCACAGTCAAGGATGTTTTCGTCAGAGCTGTCAATTATCTTTTCCTCTGTGGAGCCTGCTATATCTCCTGTAAAGAGCATCGACAATCCCTTATAATCCATCCTCATCACAATGGAGGCTTCGTTCTGATCTTCAATGTCTTCTTCTCCTGTCGGATAGATACATCTAAAAGCTAATATCTTTACCTACAATTTCATCTCCTTTTTTCATGTAAAAGAGCTTAATATCACGCATTTTAGCTAGCTCCTTTAGCTCTTCAAGCTCTGCACAGTTAAGCTTATCTGATTTGTAGCTTGCGGAGATTATTATTCTACCAATAGTTATTTCGGCACATTTAAGCAAATCATTTACCCCATTTACATAGTCTTTATCCATCTTGAGATATAAAAATCGTATCTACCTTCCCCCAGCCTTTTGACTTTAAGAAGGGTAAAAGCCTTGTTTTCCCTACGTTTTGTACTGTTGTACTTCCACAGTCCGATATGTAAATATCGTTATTGCCATCATTTACTACAGAAGCAGTCACCCTGTCCTATGTCAAGCATATTGATGGAGAATTCTCTTGGTTTATATGCAATAATTAAAAAGGAGGTAAAGGTCATAAGCCCTGTAACTACTATTCTTTTGGATGTATTATATCCTTTAGACAGGTTGTTCTTAAGTGACTCAAGCTTATTTTTCCTTCGCTTAAGTGCTAGAAGGTAAAATACTATCACAAGTATGAGGTAGTACAGTACTATCTGCCATTTATCAGGCTTTCCTATGATTAGTCTAAGGAAGGTAAGCCTGTCTCCCAGCCTGCATAGGAGGGTGTATAAGTTTAAGATATAATGTGTGATGCTAAGGATGAAGCTTCCCATAGTCTCAGATACAAGTGCCACAAAGCCTCCTAAAAGCCCTGTGATAACAACCAGCGACATAAGAGGAATAACTATAATGTTTAGGGATGATTCCGGTAAGTGAAACCTCATAAAAAGTTATTTAGTACGATGGGGAGTGTAGCAAGCAGGATGCTTTATGGAAGATATGATGGAGGCAAGAAGGAGGTGTAGTCCTTTTATTATCCCTTTGTTATGGTAGATGTCGACCTTAAAAATATATAACAATTCAGGCATTATATAAAATATTCCTATAACTGCAAAGAATGAAAGCAAAAACCCACTTTGATATGGCTCTATGATTTATCACAATAAGTATGAGAGCTGCTAGTGCCAGTCCGCTTTGGCAAGTCATAGCTTTTACCTATAACAAAAGAAATAAACAGTACGCTCATCATTATTACGGCTCTGGACGTAGATACTGAAAACCCGGTAAATGCTCCATATATAATCAAAATAATGCTTGATGCAATGAGTGGAAATCTAAAGCTGACCTTTAACCTTCTTAGAAAGAGAAAAACAGCACCACCTAATAGAGAAATATGCAGGCCTCGAGATTGAAAAGCAGATGGCTTATTGAATTTTCCTGATATAGTTCTTTTTATTTCTTCATCCAGACCTCTTTTGTCACCTAAAACCATAGCCGAAAGGCTTCCTGCATTTTTATCACCAAGAATCTTCTTATATTTGTCAGAAATTGCCAGATTTAATCTATGTAGATATATATCAGGAGAAAAGCTCTCCTCTTCTTTCACAATTCTTATATTTTCTGCATTTAGAATACCGGTATAGCCTTCATTTTGATAGTAGGAGGCAGCGTCAAACTGTCCGGGGTTTAGCTCTCCGTCAAAGGCTTCAAAGCTTCCTGTGCAGCTTATTTTTCTGCCATATAGCCTCTTAGAAAGCTCTGATAAATCTATATCCACGTCATTATTAAGGTTACAGCCCGCAAACAGGTCACTTTCTTTTATTTTTAAGGATGAAGGCATTTATCTCATCAGAATCGGCTTTTACCTTCAGCCTATAGCTTCCGCTCACCAAAGAGGCACATCGTAGCTTTTTATCTCCTTTATCCTTCCGGTCAGGCTTAGGGTCTTGCCAATATAGGCAAAACCCTCGTCATTACTTAGGCTGTCATAAGCCATTATTAGGAGTATAACAAATAGTACCGCAGCTACAAGCGGTCTTTTAATTCTCAGCAATAATATCTAACTTCCTTTTCAACAGGTAAATCAATAGGGATGGTCTCTCTATAAGAGCTGACAGGCTTGCCGTCTATAAAGAACTGAACCTTCGTCACAGAGCTTATTTCAGAGAGTGAATTGACTACAGAATATACTATGACCTCATCTGATACTCCTTCCCTACCCTCAAGAAATTCTTTTGCTAAAGTCCACGTAGCAGATACCATCCCTCAAATGTCACCTTGTTTAACTTGGTTCCGGGTGGCATAACGAGCGCAAAGCTTATCATTATCAAGTGGTCCTGCCATAAGCTGTCTTATGACCAAGCTCTTCCAGTGAGATAGTACCGTCAAATTCTACGTTGTGTCTGGTCTGGTAAAGCTTCTTGCCATCAGCATTGGTATAGTAAAGGCTTATCTGAACAGTCTGGTAGTAGAGTAGTCTCACCTCCTGTATTGTCTATAAAGTCATCAGCAGACATAGCTCCTACAGGATTTAGCTCAGAGTACATAAGAGGCTGATTCTCTACCCTGTACTCTACCTTTTTGACTTCCTTTATCTGGCAAAGAGTCTTTACTACAGAAGCCCTCCTTAGTATCTCGGATATCCCGGTAAGCTGATGATAGCTTTCTGAGAAATCAAGCGTAAGGACACCGTCTTTGAGGGCTTTTTGCTCTTTAAGTCCACCGAATCCGGTATCAGCTTTTTAAAACAGTTCCATCAGGGACATTGTTAAACTGCCTTGAAGTTCGTTTATTAACTTATTAGTCTCTTCTTCCTTTGCAGTATAGTCCTCTGCTACCAGTTTGTCTTCTGAACTACTTACATAGTATATCTTATATGAGTTTTCTGCTTCTTTAACATTATCATTTGCACTGCTGCCACAGCCTGTGAGTACAAGCGGGAGGAAAAAAAGACAGAGCAAAAGCTTAAAAGGCTTACAATCTGGCAAGTCTAAATCCACCACCTTTCTTCTTGGCTGTATGCGGCTTTGGAGGGATATAGCTTAGAGGGATTCTTACGGTAAATGTAGTACCATCATCTTTCCTTGCTATATAAGCGAATCTCTCCGTGGTGCATCATCACTACATTTTTGGTTATGGAAAGACCAAGGCCTGTTCACCGGTTCCCCTGCTTCTCGCCTTATCGACTCTGTAAAACCTCTCAAATATCTGATCCTAAAACTCCTCAGGTATACCTATCCCTGAATCAACCACCTTTACAAAGAAGAACTTGTGGTCAGCATTCAGCGATACCCTGACCCAGCCGTCCTCTTTGTTGTATTTTTATGGCATTTTTCTTGAGGTTAGATAGTGCAGAGTGAAAGCAACCTCATCTACCTCCGCAGTTACAGCTCTAAAAGCTCTCAAATATCAGCTCCACGTGGTTTTTAACTGCAATAGGGCGAAGCCTCTTAAGTATCTGCTCAAGAAGCTCGTTAAGGTCTGTAGGCTTCACATTGATAGTACCTGTTTTACGGTCAAACTTTACCAGGAGAGGAGGTCATTTATTATCTTGTCTTCTCTCTCTATCTCATTGTTGATATCCGTGAGAAACTCCCTGTACATCTCAACACTTGCATCGGCTGGCTAAGCAGAGGTCTGCAAAGCACCTTCATAGATGTCATAGGAGTCTTAAGCTCGTGGGATACGTTAGATACAAACTCCTATCTGCTTCCCTCAAGCTTTTTAGCTTTTCGCATCTTGTTAAATGAGGCTTGATACAACTTCAAGCTCTGTGTAGCTGTATACAGAATCAATCTCTTCTATGTTGCCATCAGTTATCTTGTCTATCTCTGAGGAGAGCTTACCTAGAGCCTTAGATACACTAAATGCATATCAAATGCAATTATCATTACTATAGCACCTAAGTCACAAGTATAGTACTTTTGCGGTATACGACAGACTTATCTCCTATAGACATAGGTGCCTTAGAGAGAAACTAAACACCAGTATGCCGATAACAGATTTGTCGTTTGTATTGGTGATTGGGAGGATGAGCTCTACATAGTTTTTGTCGCTGTTTTCGATATATGCTTTCCTTGCCCCTAAGACTGGCAATCGCATCCTCTGATATAAGTGTTTTATCCTTTTCAAGACCGAAGGTGTCAGTACCCTCAGGTTCTTGTCTATAACGAGGTTCGTCCATCATACATACTGGAAAAGTACTTGATTTCAGATTCATACTCGGTAATTGGGTCCTTCGTCACAGAGCCGGGTACACTTAGGTTATTGGCAATCGTAGTTCCGTGCTCCCTATAGTTGACACTCTGTAGTCATGGCATTCTTATCGTGGATGCCATAGGTATCCTGGTATATGATAAGCGAACACAAAGTAACGAAAAACACGACCATAAAGCCCTGAAACTTTAAGCTCCTTACAAAACTGGATAAGCGGTTTAATTCTTGAAATAATAACCCACCCCACTTTGTATGGATATATCTAGGCTCGCTCGGTGTCCTTCTATCTTCTCACAGAAGCTCCTTATATGCACATCAACGGTCCTTACATCCCCCGGATAGTCTGAACCCCAGATTATGTCAGGAGCTTTTTCTCTTGAGTGAGACCTTATTTTCATCCTTTACAAGAAGTTCCAGGAGATCAAATTCCTTGGCTGTGGTTGATTTCGTTATCTTTGATATAGACTCTCCGCCCCTCAAAGTCTATGGACAAATCCCCATAAACAGACTTGCCTGATGCTTCCTTTACTACCTTACTTTTTTCATTTCTTCTAAGGATTGCCTTGATTCTGGCTTTTACCTCCAGTATGTTAAACGGCTTGGTCATATAGTCATCAGCACCGTATTCAAGCCCCATTATCTTGTCTATGTCATCTCCCTTGGCATGTAAGCATAATGATAGAGCACATCTGAGAACTCCCTTATCTGCTGGCAGACTTCAAAGCCACTCTCATCTTGGGGAGCATAAGGTCCAGGAGTATCATATCATAAGAATTAGCCTTCACATACTCTAAGGCTTCTTCTCCGTCATAGGCAGCATCTACCTCCATACCATCCTGCTCTAAGCCAAATCTAATCCCCTTTACAATAGCTTTTCATCATCTACAACAAGAATCTTCCTTGCCATATGCTGCCATCCTTTCCATAATGCCACTCAAATACATATTTATGCACTGCTAATCAAAACGTATTTTATAATGCCAATTAAGCACATATTTTATAACGTCAATTATACATGTTTTTAATGCCAATTAAACACATATTTTATCTTTAATTTTATCAAAAACTTCTGTTTAATGCTTAATCTTCATAATATCTTTAATGTCCTTAAATCCGCCCTTTGACTGCCTATAGGTGATAATTAGCTCTGCCTTGGCTTCTCCCACGCCATTTAGCTTCATAAGCTCTTCTTTGGTGGCAAGGTTGATATTGATAAGGGCATCTCCTCCATCACGGAGTTAGGCACCTGTGAAGAAAGACCTGTATGCACTCCTTCCACTCCCTATGGATGCGAGGACTCTGTCCGCACCATTAGTCTCTTTCTTTATCTCAGCCTTGGTTGGCACATAGACCTGTACTCCGTCCTTAAGCGCCTCTGCCTGATTGATGCCAAAGCTTGCTGCCTTCTTCGTACAGCCACCTGCTGCCTGATTGCATCTACTACCCTTGCCCATCAGGAGAGGTTCATAGACTCCTTCTACGGCACCGCAGAGTATGGACAAAGATTCTACCAGCCCCTACATTCGGGCTTTCTTCACCCGTAGGTTGTACGTCTGCGCTCTTACCTCTGCTATTCTTAGTAAACTCCTCTTTTTTATTATCTACAAGTGCAGAATCCACAGTCTTATCATAACCAGACCTAGAGTAGTTTGCTGAACCAGAGGACATGTCTTCTACTACCTCGAGGCCTGTCTCTTTTCCTTCATTTTTCCCGGAAAACACAAAAACCGCTCCAGCTATCCCAATAAAAAGCAGAACCACAAGTACTTGCAGCCTACTTTTCATTTCTTCCTCCTTTTTAGCCAAAAGTAGGCTAGAAACAAAGTCATTCCCTGTTTCTGCCCAACAAAAGCAAAAGATTACCTCTCAGGCAATCCCATAAATCAAATAACAAACATCTGATATTGTACCTTAAATCACTTTGAAACTACAAGTATCCTCCCTGCTTTTTCGAGATGTGAGATTATTTTCTTTACTTTTACAGGGCTATTTCACTTGCAACCCATCTTGTATTTTTGGTATATTTGAATGAGATTAAAGCTAAAAGGAGAACACATTGTTAACATTCATAGTAATTGGACTAAATGTGGCAATATACATAGTACTTAATATGTTTTTACTTCAAAATGGAATAGACGTGATATCTCACCTGGAGAATTCCTGGATGGCCGTTAAGTTTCACGGAGAATACTACAGGATCTTTACTTCTATGTTTCTTCATGCTGATTTGGACCATCTTCTAAACAATCATGTTTATACTTTTTCATAATAGGCAAAGGTATGAGGACGAGCGAGGGAGGTCCGCTTTGCTTTGGTGTATTTTCTAGGCGGAATCCTTGCAAGCATAGCTTCTTTGTCTTATAATATGTATATGGGAATGAAATCGTCTCCTTGGGGCTTCAGGTGCAATATTCGCCTTATCAGGGCTTCTGTCGCATCCGTAGTAAAATACAGGGATAAGCTTAAGACGATAACAAAAAGACAAATGATACTGTTTGCATTGTTCTCTCTATATGCAGGCTTTAGAAGTACAAGCACAGACAACATAGCCCATCTGGGTGGATTTGTTGCAGGCTTTTTAATCGGTCTTCTCATAACAGGACAATCAGACAGTCAGGAAGGTATTTGTATGAATATTACATTTATTATGGCGGGCGGGGACTCTAGAAGACCCGACCATCTATGTATGTGACAAGATAACTGAGGTGCTTAACGAGCTTAGGGTACAGGTTAAGAGATATAACCTCTATGAGAGAAAAACAGCATAAAGCATGCTTCCAAAGACTCTTAGGGGAGGCAGATGGCATTATCCTTGCTTCAAGCCTTGAATGGTTTGGAATAGGCGGTTATATGCTGCAATTCCTTGATGCCTGCTGGCTTTTACGCAGACAAGTCAAAGATAGCCGGTACTTTGATGATGCCTGTGGTCACTTCAACAGCCTTTGGTGAGGATGAATCTTATCTAAGCTCTATAAGAGCCTGGAAAATCCTTGGCGGTAAGACCTGTCAGGGCATAAGCTCCTACGTGGAAGACCATACGGAATTTGAGTTAAACGGTCAGTACACAAGAAGGATAGAGAGGCTGGCTGAAGACCTTTATAGGGCAATCTAATCAAAAACCTAAATCCGTATTTCCTTCAAGTGAGTTAACCATAAGGAGCAGCACAGTGGTAGGAAGCAATCTTCCTCTCACTCCACAGAGAGTGAGCAGCTCTCTGTCTATGTATCGGATGACAACTATGTGAAGAAGCAGAAGGAAGACATAGAGGAGCTTTCTCAGATGTTTAGGGAAATGCTTGGCAATAGAAGGCACTGACCAGGAGACAAGATAAAGCAGTTTAGAAAACCACTTCAGGCCTCAGAAGGACTTTAAGGCGACCTACAAGATAGAGTTATCCGACCAGTCACGCTCTATAATAGTGGAAGTTAACTCAAACGAGCTAAAAATGCTACTATGGAGAGCTTGACAATAGAGATGTTTCTTCAAGGACGACCACCAGAAGTCCTTGACAATATAATAGCCGGCAGGGATTACCTTCCAGAGGCATTTATGTCCGAGACCTGGCTGCCAAGGGTAATTTTAAGACACTTAGGATGTTTTGATACTATATTCCAGTTTCAGAAAGAACAATAAGGATTGAAAGGGTGATATCATAGAAGGATGAAAATTGTCATTTTTGTAAGCTTGCTAACGGAGATACCTACTGCTACTGTATATGAGGATGAGTATCTAAGGGCAATAATGGATGCTGCCCTGCCAACAAGGGACATATCATTATCTTACCTAAGTCACACTGCTGCGAGTATCTATGAGCTTGAAGATGAATATGTAAGCAGGGCTTTTTGTACTCGAGCAAAAGAAACTGAGCTGTGGCACTTAAGAAGCTCACTGAGCTGTGACGGTGTAAATATCCTTCAAAAATAATGGCGGAACGCAGGACAGACTGTATTTTCACTTCCACGTGCACGTAATACCACGCTTCAAGGATGATGATTGCACTATAGTTTTGGAAGCCTACTTCCTACGAGGACGGTGAGGCATCAGAGTTTGCTAAGAAGATTGCTGAATTATTATAGCTGTTAGTTGTAGCAAAATAGCATTAGTTAGACATACTGCTGTTAGACTGATGACTATATCTTTACAAGTTTCTTTGATTATAATAAAACAGTTGCTATGGCGCTTAGAATAGGATATTCCAAGGCTTTCCATGGCAACTGTTTTTCATGTGGATAGTGTATTTATAGCAGTTTATCTGATGTCTGATTTAGTCAGTTTCTTGATAAGCTCCATTATGATATTATCGCATCCTTTTTGAGGACTGTTTTTCATATTGTCTATGTATTCCTGTCTGTTCTCATAGGTTCTAAGTATAATATCAAGCAGCCCTTCCTCAGTGATATCCTCTTCATATAGGACCTCTGAAAAGCCCTGCTTCTTGAAGGAATCCGCGTTAAGTATCTGGTCTCCCCTGCTTGCCTTAGCAGACAGCGGTATGAGTACATTGGGTATCCTCAGTGCCAAAAGCTCACAGATAGCGTTGGCTCTGCTCTGAAAGTGCGATGTCTGTTATCTTAAATATATCCTTCATCTCTTCACTTACGTATTCAAATTGCACGTAGCCCTTTACAGCCTTATACTCCTCTTTAGCCTTACCCTTGCCACAGAGGTGAACTACATCGAATCTTTCAGTGAGCTTAGGAAGGATATTCCTAACAGCTTCATTTACCGCAGAGGCACCTAGGCTTCCACCTACTACCAGGAGTACAGGCTTTTCTCCGCTAAAGCCACATAACCTTAGTCCCTTTTCTCTGTCTCCCTCAAAGAGCTCCTCTCTTATAGGAGTACCTGATAATATACCCTTTATTCTTAGGGAGCTTTTCTAAGGCTTCAGGGGAAGTTTGCAAGTACATAGTCTGCCTTTGGGATACATAGCCTGTTAGCAAGTCCCGGGACATGTCTGATTCGTGGATGATAGTAGGGTATCTTACAGGTCTTTGCTGCAAATACCACAGGGACGGTGACAAAGCCTCCTTTAGAAAAGACTACGTCAGGCTTAAGCCTCTTAAGTATCTTAAGGGATTCTCCAAAAGCCTTTTTAGCACTCTTAAGGGGTCTGTAAGGTTCTTGACGCTCTTGTATCTTCTTAACTTCCCTGAGGAAATGCCTATGTAGTTGATGCCAAGGCTCTCAATCATAGACCTTTCCATACCGTCATAGGTGCCTATATAGTGTATCTCATAACCTTCTTTTTAAGTGCAGGGATAAGTGCTATATTGGGGTTACGTGTCCTGCTGTTCCCCCTCCTGTAAGTACTATCTTCTTCATCTCATACCTCAAAGCCTGATTCTATGATGTATGTGTCGATGGCATCTGACAGCTCTATGATACAGGATTGCTACAGCTGCGCTTTTACACCCACATCATATTATGTGATGAGATATTTGTATCAACAATTGAATCAAGTATATAGCTTTGAGGTATAAAATACAAAGCTAGACAAGGTATTTAATTCGTATCTCTTTCTTGATATAACTATGGAATCCCCTTTATTTACCCTCATTCTTCCAAAAGGCATCAGCCTAATTCCATTTAAGAAAGGTACCGTTGGTGGAGTTAAGGTCCGTAAGTCATAACTCTTCCTTCTTCCCTGTCTATCCTTGCAGTGAAAACCTGCTTACTGTACTGTCCTCTATAGTAGTGGTGTGTTTTATCTCATGACTTTCCTATAAAGAATGGGAAATTCTGTAAGCAGTATATTATCCTCGTTTGATATCTTCGGGCTTTTAGACAGTATATGCCGTTATCTTATCATAGCTCCGGTAAGGAGAGTGGTAGCCTCACCTAACATCATCTGCTGCCTCTATCTTTGGCTGTCTGACCTCCCTCACATTATAAGAGATCTCATCTCTCCCACAGCCTGTAGTTCAACAAGCTTTTCAGGTTTACTTCCTATATCTGAATTAAGATAATCCCATACCTTTTTAAGCTTTTGACTTAACAAACAATGTCTTATCTGATTTTTCTTCCTTCTGTCTTTTTCTTAAATAGTGAAGGTTTTTGCTTTAGGTGTCTCTTCTATGTCTGCCTTCTGTGTTCTTGCCTTCTTACTCTCTGCTTCTGCCCTGTATCTTCTTGCCATACTGTCTGCACCTTCTATCTCTTTACTACAGGTCTTATCCTGTTCCGTCTTCAATGCCCTTTTAACTCTTGATACTGTTTCTTTCATTTTCCGCCCCTAATTAGCTCCCTGGCACGCATATCAAGGCTCATATGTGGAGCTGATAGTATCTCTCAGCCTTTTCCCTTATCCTTTGGAGGCTTCCACCTGTATTTACGCCCTGCATACCTTCACTTTCTTTTTGCAGCCTGATATAGTGAATATATCATCTTTACTGCACTGTCATCCTTATAGTCAACCCTGTCTAGAAGTCTCTCAAACAGCCCTGTGAAACGTACAGTTCCCACTCTCAATACCATATATCCAGTAGAATTCGTCTTTTTTGCCTAAGCTCTCATAGATGTAGGCTTCATCAGTAATTAGTCTGTCAAAAGGCAGGAGGAATTCCTCCAGGCTCTTTGCTGCTTTTATAATAGAGCGTAAAAAGGCTTCTATCCTGTCTGCTGTCAGCTTATTCATCTCAAAGCTTTGGTTTTATAGGTATAAGCCCATTCATATTGTAACAAAAATAATTCTCAAGGTTCAGGCTCTTAAAGCTAACCGGAACAAACGCAGGGATATCATTGTGAGCAAACATCCCTACGATGTAGTCGACTTCTCCAACAGGCTCTGACTTAAGATAATTCCTTCCCCGTCTTGTACATAGCTAAAATTCTCCATCTTACCAAACTACCTCCATAAAAATACCATCATTAAGCAAACACAAATGCTTGATTGTTTGCATCTTCTTTTTGTGCATACACTTTTTGTACATCCACCTTATTACAACCACCTCGTTACTCATCCAACTTGTTAATCATCCACCTTATTGTGCCTGGGCAATTGTTATATCTAACTTTTTCGCCATTCCTATCAAATGTGCCTGATACAAGTAGTTTTCGCCTTATGGCTGCTCTTCATCACTAAGGCTTTCCAGAGCCCAATTCTTCTAACAAACTCTCCAGGGTACATATTCTTTATACTCTTCCTTAAAAGCTCCCATCTGTTAAATCCCTATCCAGATATTCAGACACAAATGGAGTATCTTAAATTCCACATCGGCATTTACCTGCCATTTTCCCACCTGACTTATAGCTTTTTCAGGTCTTCATAAGTTAAATAAAAACAAAGGTTTCCCTGCCTTTCTCAGAGAAAGTCCACTCTCCCTCTGTATTTTTCCGCTGTATGCCTGATAAGCTCACTTCTTACTTCACTTCTTAGAACCACTATGTCGTGTCGTATATACGCAAAAGAAAAATGATAGCAAACATAGCTATAATAACAGTCGGAAATATAACTGCCGCTTCTATTACCAGACTTCCCCTTAGCTTCATACAGCCTCCTTTAGAAAATAGCTTTGGCTATGATATATACAGCGCAAATAAATGGGATGAGTGAAAGCTTCTGTTCCTTTGCCTAAAACCATATCTTGCTACGATAAAGACCAAAAATAATAAGTCTGACAGAAAAATACCACAAGCATCGTACATCACTCCGCTTTCAAAGGAAATAAGTGATAAGACTATGGCATCAGCCATACCAAACGCCTGCTTTGTAACTAGGCTTTAGGCCTATTAGTATAGCAGCCGCCGCTATGGCAGTGATATCCACTCCATTGTTATATACCGAGGGTAACTAGCCAAATAAGTGTTATCGGCAGGATGATAAAAATATGTATCTCTTTTTCACTGCATCTATTACACCCAGTAAACTTAATAAAACTATGTTAATCATCTTTACACTCCCACATCTTGTGCAGGGCCTATAACCTGCTGCCTCTGCATCTGCCTTCTTCATCGTATTTACACTCCTTTTGATACCAGAACAGTTTTTATCCTTATGTATCCTGTTTCCTTCATCAGTTATATATACCATCCCTGTCAGGTCCCCCTTTGCACAGTATTCACAGGGGTAGTATTTTTGCCCCACCCTTGTTTCTAAGGCTATTTACTAGGTATAGTCTACCTCCCTTACTGATAGACTTATATGGCTGCAAATATTGCTTGTATGATATACCTCTCCTGTCTTTGTGACAAATACTATCCTATTATCTTCTGCATTATCTGTCTCAGCCTCACTGTAATATCTCCCCCGTAAAGGCCTTGCTACAGCAAGCCTCTCAAAAATAAGCACCGTTTAGCAGCTCTCCTTTGCTATTTCTATAAGCTAGGGCTATTGCCATTTTCTTCCTCAGTTATGTATGCAAGCTTTTGCCATCTCTCTTGCTTTATCTACCGCCCTGCACTTAACTCTGCCTGAGTCTGAAGGAAACTTGTCCAAAAATATGATTAGTGTTATGGCTAGTACAAATAACGGCATGGCTAGCGCTGCCTCTATAGTGAGGCTTCCTTTTTAACTGTTTCACATTATTACCTCATCTTATTCATCTCTTCTGCTCCAGACTGCTCATATACTTATAAAATATAATCGAATATTTTACTTGGTGTTTGTTTGTTTATTTGATTCTACTTTTTATTAGGGATTTAAATTTTTATTTTTAGAAAAGAAAAATAATTTTTTCACCAAGAAAAAGGTAAAAGCAAAATATTCTAATGTGGTTTGAGGCGACTATTCCTGATCCACCAACAACTACTCCTTTCTTTATTACTATATGGAGCACTCTGCAACAGCCTTTACTCTCTGCAAAGGCTTTTGCGATAACTGTAAGCCTGCTTCCCAGTTATCTGTTTTTCTTTGAACTATGCCATCGAGGAAGGCAAGCCTGAATATCGCTAGCATGGTTTTTGCGCTTACTTCACCGTTCACCCCGGCACTACATGCTGTCGGCCCTGAAATCCTTGATAATATCTCAGCTTGATATTCTGCTCTAGTAGCTTTTACCATTCTTACAGGGAAGTTTTGCCTGAGGCAATTACAGAAATGAGATCTAGAAGCTTTGGTATTTTAGTTTTACCCTTCTGATTTACCGGGTAAAAGAGGGATGTCTTCGCCCTTTAACAGGCTTTTTACCTCTTTTTCTTGCCTCGTCCATCGACCAGCCCATAACAATGCCGTACTTTATTATCTCTATAGCAGCAGGAAGTGCAGACACGCTTGCAATGGCAGCCGCAATAGCCTCTGCTTCTGCCATCTTATCCTTCCTAGAGGAAATATCCATACCAGACTATGGTTCTAAGTCCAAATATTCTGTTGGCTACAGAGCTTAGATTGGCTTCATCGCTTTCTTTGCCGGCTATAAAGGTACTCTAATCCATATCTAAGAGCCTCTTTTTTATCATCTTCCTTTGCTTTGATAGGAAGTTCTTAAAATGTGCCTTAGCATAGAGATCAAATAGCCCCTTTTCTACCAGGTCTGTCTTTGTCCCTCTTTCTCTGTCTTTACATCACTCCCATCAGTGTATAGCTTATCTTACGCTTTGACACCTTCTTATCTCCTGATAGAAAGAAGCCTAAACGTTTCCTCTGGCACTTCCATCTCCTGTGGCTTCATCCAGGTTTTTCTGAGCTTTCCTTGTACTTTTTCTTAGCGTCTGCCACTTCCTTTTCAGTGTATTTTTGGGGTATCATCCTGCACCTCAGTCCTTTTGCTACTGCCTTTTGTACTTCTGACTTTTTGTACTTCTGACTTCAGGGCTGCCGGCTTTTGCACTTCTGACTTCTGTACTTCGATCTTCTTTGCCATAGCCTTAGGCTTTTCGACCATCTTTGTATGTATCTGATTGGATGATTCTGACCTTTTTGGCCTCTTCTATCACCAAGTAAGCCTGACTTAGACTGAGCGTGTACCTCTGTGCCCTATGATTTCCTTTATATCTTTGGCACCCTTTTTTTAATATCATTTGCCTTCTCCTCAAGCTTTTTCTTCTCTTTCAAGCTCGATTAACTTCTTTCTCGGCTTCTACTTTGATTTTTGGAGGCCTTTTTCTTAGGGGTGTCTGTACCGTCTTCCGCCGTTTTAATGAGATTTGCATTGTTAATTAGCTTCTTACCTACTCCTGCAGCACCATACTCACTTATAGGCTGCTGCCTGCTTTGCAAAAAGTAACAGTTATTCTCTGTCATATTTTTCCTTAAAGCTAAGGCTTGTAAAACTAGCTGTAGTCCCTCAGATAATCTCCTTTTTCCTCGGGCATCATCTTATCCATATAAATTGTGCAAAAGCTTAATAGCCCCCTCCCTCTCCATTAAGTAAAGAGGCGTCTACAAAAACACATGGTAATCATTCCATAGCTCTCTTTGATACTCAGCAAGGATATTCTGCTCAGCGAGGTAAGAGTTATCTAAGCTATCTCGCCTGCCACTGTTACCCTTGCAGACTCAAGCAGGCTTCCTATTAAGGCTGTCACAAAAGGAGAGCTAAAGATAAAAATATGGTTATACTTCCCTTAACCTTCATTTCTCCCTCCTAAGTCTTTAGTGTAATGGTGCTGTTATCTGCCTCTGGCTTCCCTTATTTTTCAGAAAAGATTTCATCAATCATTTCTTTTAAGTTCTTCCTAAATATAATTATGAGTCCAAGTACAATAACAAGTATCAGGATAATCTCAATTACCGCTATACCTCTATTGTCATCCTTTGCTTCTTCCCATCTCTCTTTTTGCAAGCATTTTTCTTTACTTCTATGCTGTAAAATAAGTCATTTACCTTTGTCTTCATCATATCAATAATCTTCATATCTTCTCCTTTTCACACTGCCAGTAAAGGCAGGGTACCATAATAATTAACATAATCAGTACAAGCTGAAGCATCATAGGCATAAGCATCTTGGTGTCAGCCACCTCTCCCATGACCTTAGCTTTATTTCTTCTTTCAAACATAGCTGCTTCGGACTCTGCTTCAAGTCTTGATAAAAGCTGTCCTTGACCTAGCTTTAGGCTTTGGTTAATTACAGAGACAAACTTCGCATACTGTGTTCCGCCTATTCTTTTTACCAAAGTTTTTCATAGGCCTCCCTTTCAGTCTTGCCATTGCCCACCTCCATAGAGTAAGTCTTATCTCTTCTGTGAGGGCTTATATTGGAAGCAAAAACCTGTTTCAAGCTTTCTCACTATAGCAGGTATATTAAGTCCTGCTCCAAGCAGTATCACAAACCGTCCCACAAACTCTGTATAGCCATTTTTAGTTCCTCCTCTCTGTCTTAATCTTTCTTTTTATTGTTTTTCGTTAAAAACTACAAAAGACAAATGATAGTTACAAGTACAAAAGCCTACGAGATTTCCCGTTATTTCTTCCTTAGGAAAATATGCCCTCACCCTTTTTCCTTCCACTTCTGCCGGCAGGGTAATGGTCTCATTTTCTCCGTCAGCAAGGGCAGAGTCTAGCTTCTCTTTAACTGCAAGCTTGACCTTCTCCTCCTCAGTAAGCGTCCTTGGATATACAGTTATTACAAGGCTTCTGCTCATCTCCCTTTCCCCATAAGATGCTGTTAGCTTAAGAGTTACCGACTGCTTTTCTTTAATCATGTCAAAGTTTAGGGTCGCCGTTATCAAGCAATATACCTCCCTCATCCGTACTAAAACTAATGTCCACAGGGTTGTTCATCAAAGCCTCACCGGGATGTTTAATCCTGTAAGCACACTCTCTTTCCTTCTCCCTCTCTGTACATATTGGCTTTCAAGAGTGTCCAAAGTATTATGTAGATATTCATCTATCCTTCCCTTCTTCAAGCTTCTTAACGCCTATCTGTCCCTCGTAGGTAAGCTCTTTCATCAGCTTTAATTCCATCTACTTCAACACCAAAGCTTATGTTCTCTGCTTCTTCATACGGCTTTGGCCTGGTAATAGTGGTAAGCTCTACTCTTGTTAGCCCACTGTCATAGACAATCCCTGCTATAATGCAAAGAATGGGATATCACAGCAATTATAATTATTAGTCTTTGTTTTTTTATCAAATGATTTGTATATACTCATCTCACACCTTAATATCAGTTATTTTGTCAAACCACAGGCAACATAGCCATAGCGACTAAGCACCACACTCATTATGATTCTTCCAAGCGCCCCATCATACAGGCTCTTCATCATGTCAGACATTGAGAAGTTTAGATATAATAAAATAGCAGGAAGTATTGCTGTCATAAACTTACTTTCAAGCTTTTTACCGCTTATTAAGGCAGTTATCTCTCTTTCCATCTCATTTTTATCCACTATACACCTAATGGTATGCTCCATAACCTTTATAAGATTGCCACCTGCCCTTTTAGAAATCTTGCAGACTTCGGCAAATTGATTGATGTCCTCGATTCCACTTCTTTTTCCAAAGTCATATAAAATATCTTCTATGGGGATGTTCATTTTGAGACTGCTTTCCATAGATATCAGTTCTTTTATTATCATAGAATCTCTGTTATATAGACTGTATAGTCTCTCCTCGCTGACAATACCGCCCTTTCAAGGGATGAGCCTGCCTTTTAGTGATGTCATTATTACCTGTAAAGAATTCTACAAACTGAGAAGACAATTCGTTTTTTCTCTTTTCTATAAGCCTTTTTCTATTCACTTTTTCAAAAACTATACCAAAGGGTAAAATGACTAAAGCACCCATTATAGATTGGTAAAAAGCAAGCCGAAAACTTACAGAAATAGCAAGCCAGATGGCTATAAGCTTAGCCATTCAAGCTTAGACCTTTTTATATACCAAATAATTCATCTTTGTTAAACCCTGCCATTTCAAACTTTAGACATGTTTTGCGGATAACCACACCTTATAAGCCCCTTATCAGCTTCGTATTCAAATATCTGATTAAGTGCAATATCCCTTTGTCATCTTTATATATTTGCTTATTTCAAGGACTTTACGCCTGCCGTCTTTTAGCCTTCCAAGGTAGACTATGTAGTCTATGGCAGATACTATCTGTCTCTTTGCTGCATCTAATGGGATGTTGGCTCCTGTAAGAACAAGTGTTTCAAGCCTTGAGATGGTGTCCTCTGCTGAGTTTGCATGTATGGTTGACTCTCCGTAGTGCCCTGTGTTAAAGGCATTAAGCAGCATAATTGCAGCCTTTCCGTCTCTTACTTCTCCTACAAGGATTCTATCAGGCCTCATTCTAAGCGAGGACTTGATAAGGTCTCCTATCCCTATTTCTCCCCTTCCCTCGACATTGGCATTTCTGGTTTCCATCTGTACCAGGTTAGGTATGCCAAAGAGCTGAAGCTCTGCAGAGTCTTCTATTATGATTACTCTTTCCTCCCTCGGAATATAATCCGCCAGTGCATTAAGAAAGGAGGTCTTGCCTGAGGAGGTGCCACCGCTTACTATGATGTTACAGCCTGCTTCCACAAGTATCCTAATAAAGTCAGCAGCCTCTTTTGATAAGGTCTCGTATTCAAGCAGCCTTTTCATTGTCATGGGCACCTTTAGGGAAATTTTTCTTATTGTAACTACTGCCCCGCCAAGTGCAACAGGCGGCAGCACCACGTTTACCCTTGAACCATCTTGAAGCCTTGCATCCACTATGGGTTCAGCCTCATTTACGGTACAGTTTACCTTTGCTACTATCTGTTGGATGATATCTTCAAGTTCTTCTTCAGAAGCTATCTTTCCATCAAATTTTTGAATATGTCCGTCTCTTTTCGATAAATATATTATCAGGTCCCATTTACCATAATCTCAGATATGCTCTCATCATCAATCAGCTGTTGGAGTACCCCCAGTCTTCTAACAGAATTAAATATCTCTATGCAGAGGTTCTTCTTTTTCAGTTATGCTTAGATATTCTTCTGTATTTAGATTTAATACTCTTTCTTCAATCTCATTTAAGACCTCTTCATCGGTTAGTTCCCTTGAGAAATCCAGTCTTTCAAGCAATTCTTCTTTTATTCTATATCCAAGTGTCTGTTCCAAATTCTACTATTTCAACCCTTCTTTCTACCATCCTTCATACCCATAAGCCTTAGCTTTGATATGAAATTCTCCGCACTTTCTCTGTCTCCCCCTTTAGTAGTTACGACTATTTTCCATAAGACTTGCCGCCTTCATAAGTTCAAATGAGGCAAGTGAGATGATTCCAAGATTTATAAGAATGAAAGTCATATTCATTTAGCTTTATTAAGAAGATTTAACAGCTCCTTTGCATCCTCTCTTGTCAGCTCTGCCAGGGTCAAAGGGGCTTGATACCGGAAGTATCCTGCCTGATATATCTTCTCTTTCAACCAAAGATTTGAACTTCCACTTTTAGCTTGTCTCCACCCTGCTTAAGAAAAGTAAATCAGCTCTGATAGTCCTCTGCCTGTTTCCCATTCTACCAGCATTGCTGCCATTAAACGGTTCCATATCTATGTAAAGTACTGAACCTTTGTTTTTAAGGTCATTTAATAGGAGGTTAACATACTCTCCCCGCTCTATACTGCTTTTCGTTGAAAATACAATGCGTATATTATTGTCATCAAGCAATGCTTCATCTTCACTCATAATTATTGAGCTAAGTTCACCTACTATTGCTTTTGCTGACTGATACTTAAATATCCAAGGTCCGTTTTTGTCGTCTTCCCTAGTAGTAACCAGGCTGATTATCCTGTCTTTATCTACCTTCCCTTCTATCCTATGTACGTCAAAGCCTTCACAAACTACAACAAAACCCTGGTTCTGCACTTTCTATATGCTTAACAAACTTATCCGCATCTGAAAAGGCAACAGTCACAAGCCCAAGCTCCATATTTTTGTTGAGATAGTCTGAAAGCGCCTCTACATAAGCTTCTTCCTTATCATAAATAGTAAGAATTCCCCCTTGCAATAAAACATCACCTCTCTTTAACTGATTTTTGGGTACACTAAAAGAACCTATTTTACAATAGAATGATTAAATGCTATTAAGTTTCACTGTTTGGGCTGTTTTTGAATAAAATAATTCATATATTGCTTTAGAAACACCTAACAACTTTCTTAATCTATTACTCTAGATAATATATAGTTAAACCCTAAGGGGACTGAATTAACAGTCACCCTTATGTTTCTTTATTATTTCCTGATATCTTCTTTCTGAAGCATTCATTTCAGTATCTTCCGGTTCTTTTTCCACTGCTGAATGTTCCATCTCTTCAAGCTCTTCATTTAATAACGCTAAGTCTTCTGCACTGAAAAAAAGTTATCCATATGAATTCTCTCCTCCTTTTTCTTTATGCAATTAGTATATACGTTTGTCACAATTATTGCAATATGTAACTTTGTTGAAATTCATTTTTGATTTTTGTGAAAGTCGTACAAGTTAATTGGTAAAAATACCCTGATTTTACCAGTACCAAAATAAACCTACTCTTCTTCCTTATCAAGCATCTGAGAAAGTGTTCTCCAACCAAGCACTGCACACTTAACTCTTGCAGGCATGTGGGATATATCCCTAAGTGCTATGGCTTCATCAAGCTCTTCAAGGGCTTCATCCTCCTTAACTTCGCCCTTTATCATCTCCCATAAAAAGCTCACCAAGCCTTAGTGCCTCTTCCTTATCCTTACCTATAATGAGGTCAAGCATCATATCAGCTGATGCCTGTGATATGGCACAGCCTGTACCTGTGTAGCCTCCGTCAACTACTACATCTCCATCAAGCTGAAGCTTAAGTGTAATATCATCACCACAGCTAGGGTTCACGCCTCTAAGCTCAATGGTTGGATGCTCTATCTCGTGCTTATTGTTTGGATGCATATTATGCTCCGTAAGTATTTCGTTATATAGCTTCTAAGCTCCATAACCAAAGCCACCCCTTACCTTTGTCAAACTATCTAAAAAAATCTGTCAACCTCTTCCTCTGTGTTGTAAAAATACAGGCTTGCCCTTAGGGTCGAATTAAAAGCCTAAGAACTTCATCAGAGGCTGGGCACAGTGGTGTCCTGCCCTCACACAGATGCCTGCTTCATTTAAGATTGAAGCAGTGTCGTGTGGATGTACATCATCGATTGTAAAGGTGACAATTCCGTGGTGCTCATCCGCTTTGTCTGAGCCTGCAATATTGATATAAGGAAGAGCCCTCATCGCTTCAATAAGCCTCTTTGTAAGCCTAAGCTCTGTCTCTTCTATACAGTCAAAACCTACCTTGTCAAGATAATCCATAGCAGCGTGAAGTCCTGCTGCACCGCCCACGTTGACAGTTCCTGCCTCAAACTTATGTGGAACTTCTGCGTAGGTGGCTGAGTCAAGCTCCACATACTCTATCATCTCTCCTCCTGTAAGGAATGAGGCATCTTGTTAAGAAGCTTCTTCTTTGCCATAAAGTACGCCAATTCCCATAGGTGCAAGCATCTTGTGGCCTGAAAAATACATAAAAGTCTGCATCAAGCTCTCTTACATTTACCCTTGTATGAGGAACTGCCTGTAGCTCCGTCTACAACCACAACCGCTCCTACTTCGTGGGCTGCCTTTATTACCTTTTCCACAGGATTCTTTCTTCCAAGCACATTTGAAATATGTGCAAGGCTTCCAGTGCAGTCTTTGGCGTAATCTTTGCCGCTATTTCTTCATCTGATATAAAAGCCTGTCTTATCAGGAGTTAGAAAAACCAGGTTAGCACCTGTCCTTCTTGCCGTCTCCTGCCACGGAAGGAGGTTGCTGTGATGCTCCATAACAGTGAGCACAATATCTTCTCCCTCTTTATAAAAGGCTTCTCCGTAGCTTCTTGCTATAAGGTTAAGGCTTTCAGTTGCATTTCTTGTAAATACAATTTCAGAAGAAGATGATGCACCAATAAACCGAGCGGTTCTTTCCCTTGCATCCTCATAAACTGTCGTAGCCTTGACAGAAAGGTCATATACACCACGGAGAGGATTGGCATTCTCACTCTCATAGTATCTTACCATTCTTTCTAGTACCACATCCGGCTTTTTGGGTTGTAGCAGCATTGTCAAAATAAACTAAATCAGGATATTCCCTGAAAAAAACTTAAAGTCCTTCCTAAAATCACTGCTCATCGTTAAAAACCTCACTTACATACTTTTATAACTTTGCCCTCAGTTTCATCATCACCGATTTGCTCAGTAACTGCATTAATATAAGCCTCAGTCATAAGCTGTTTTGCAGCCTTTTCATCTATGCCCCTGCTCTTTATGTAAAATAATAGCTTCTCATCTATTCTGCCTATGGTAGCATCCATGGTCACCTTCCACATCTTCCTCGTGAGCAGAGGATAAGAGGAACTGACTTATTGATAATACTTGGGCTAAAGAGGAGGGTATCTTCTTTTTCAAAGCCGCTTGCGCCCTTTGCACCCTTCCTTAAAATCAATGGTTCCACGATACACCTTGGTGGAATTGTCAAGAAGCACACCACTTGCATCCATGTTTGAGGATACCTTTTTTCCCCATTCATTGGTGACAAAGTTCATGTCAAGAAGGCTGTCTCCCTTACATAGATAGCCCGTGGCACTCCTATACTCACTTTTTCTTCCTACAAGCTCCGTTCTAACTCCCACGTAAGAGCGCTTTCCTCCAAGCTCAAGCTGTACGAGTTCAGCCTTTGCATCATTTTTCAAGGTGAAAGCCCAAATCATCAAAATGGTCCGTACTCTCTGAGAGAAGATTCACCCTTACAAGCTTAATACTAGCATTTTCACAGACATAAACTCTGGTCTGAAGTCCAAGAAGATTATCTTTATTTTCAGATTCAAATACTTCAATAAGTGTAAGCTCTGAGCCTTCACTAACATAGATAATATGGCTGTTTAAGGAGTTCTCCTCTCCTGCCCTGTAGGTTATCTTAACAGGTTTATCTACCTTTACTCCCTTTTTGGTGGTAATCACTTTAAGAGGGATGCCCGCCGCTTTGATAGCATTTCTTACTATATCTGTAGATGGTGCATCCTTTACTTCCCTGTCTCTTCTATTCTCATCTTCAAGGCTGTCTCCACCTGCCTTTGAATCAAGGTTAAGAGCCTCCATACCCGTCTTTAACAAAGTCTGCCTTAGCTACTATCTCTTCAAAAAGAGCACCGCTTTCAAGTACGTCTACTCCTCCTGAAGTCTAAGGTCTATATCATTGTTCTTATTTATCTCATAGTTAAAATCTATATCCGCATAGCTGTTCTTCATCTTGCCATAGGTTATGGCAGGAAGATAGTTTACAGCTCCCTTTAATTCAAACTTCATTACATACCTCCCTTCATTTCAAGCTGAATGAGGTTATTCATTTCAACTGCATATTCAAGTGGAAGCTCCTTGGATACTGGATTTGCAAAGCCGCTAACTATCATAGCTCTTGCCTCTTCCTCGCTTATTCCCCTTGACATAAGGTAAAATACTGCATCATCACTGATTCTTCCTATCTTAGCCTCGTGTCCGATGTCTGCATCGTCGGTTCTTATATCCATAGCCGGTATGGTATCGGAACGGCTGTCGCTGTCAAGCATAAGCGACTGGCAGGATACAAAAGCCTTGCTGCGCTTTGCACTTTCACGAACTGTAACCATACTTCTGTAGGTGTTGGTTCCGCCTCCCTTAGATACTGACTTTGTATTGATGATTGAAGATGTATCCTCTCCTATGTGTACCATCTTCGCACCTGTATCTAGGTTCTGTCCCTTGCCTGAGAAGGTTATTCCTGTAAACTCACTTCTTGAGCCGTTTCCCTTTAAGATGCTCATAGGATAGAGGTAGGATACGTGTGAGCCAAATGAACCTGAAACCCACTCAATCACGCCGTTTTCTTCTACTATGGCACGTTTTTGTATTGAGGTTGTATGATGTTCTTTGACCAGTTCTCTATGGTAGAATATCTAAGTCTTGCATTTTTCTTGACAAAAAGCTCTACACAGCCTGCGTGTAGGTTCGCTACATTGTACTTAGGCGCAGAACAGCCCTCTATGAAATGAAGGTCTGCTCCCTCATCAACTATGATCAGTGTATGCTCAAACTGTCCTGCTCCTGCGGCATTAAGCCTGAAGTAAGACTGTAAAGGTATGTCCACCTTAACTCCCTTTGGTACATATACAAAGGAGCCTCCTGACCAAACTGCACCGTGAAGGGCAGCAAACTTATGGTCTGAAGGAGGTACAAGCTTCATAAAATACTCGTGAATCATATCGCCGTATTCGCCATCATAGGCTGATTCAAGGTCCGTGTATATATAACACCGAGGGCTGCCACCTCTTCACGAACATTGTGGTATACAAGCTCAGAGTCATACTGAGCACCTACTCCTGCAAGTGAAAGTCTCTCTGCCTCAGGTATGCCGAGCTTTTCAAAGGTATCCTTGATGTCCTCAGGTACTTCTTCCCATTTTCCCTTCATATCTCCTTTATGACGCACATAGGTCATAATTGTATCCATATCAAGCCCATCAATTGAAGGCCCCCAAGCAGGAACCTTTAGGCTATTGTATATGTCTAAGGACTTGAGCCTGAAATCACGCATCCACTCAGGATCATTCTTTTCTTTTGATATCTGAAGTACAATGTCCTTTGTTAAGCCTTTGTCAAGCTTTAAGAAGTCCTCTTCATTTTCGTCATATCTAAAGTCGTAAAACGAACTATCAATATCATCTATTACAGTTTTTTTCATTCTTTTCTAATTCAGCCATTTTTACTCCCCTAATTTCTCAAAGCGGGCAAAGCCGTTATTGTTTATCTCTTCTACAAAGGGCACCATCGCCTGTTTCCACAAGCTTGCCCTTTACAAGTATATGTGTATAATCTACCTTTAAGGCTTCTAAGATTCTTGTGCTGTGAGTAATGATTAAAAGAGCACCGTCTCTATTCTTCTGATAAGCCTCTATACCCTTGGCTAACTGTCCTAACCGCATCCACGTCAAGTCCTGAGTCTGTCTCATCCAGGATGGCAAGCTTAGGGCGAAGCATAAGCATCTGTAAAATCTCAGACTTTTTCTTCTCACCACCTGAAAAGCCTACATTAAGGTCCCTTGTAAGGTAGGGATTCATCCATCTGTAAAGATTTCCATAGCTTCTTTTTAAGTCCTTCTTAAACTGCATAATCTTGAGTGGTTTGCCTGTAATCTGTCTGATTGCATTTCTAAAGAAAGCTCTCAAGAGAGATGCCTGCATACCTCGTAAGGGCTCTGAAACGAAAGGAAGAGTCCCTTCTTTGCCCTAACATCGGTACCGTCTTCTTTGATGCTCTCTCCTTCAAGAATTATATCTCCACTCTTTATCTCGTATGCAGGGTTGCCCATAAGGGTGAAGCCAAGTGTTGACTTTCCTGCACCGTTAGGTCCCATAAGTACATCGGGTCTCACCTGTACCTATAGTAAAGTCGATATTCTTTAGTATTTCCGTATCATCTATTGCTACAGATAAATTGTTAACCTTTTAATAATTCTGACATAATGCCTCCTAATATATAATCAACGATTTTAATTCCTACCATTTTAGTACGAATTCGATTTTTATATTATAACCGTTGTTAGAAAAAGTTTCAATAAGTTAGAAAGTGACTAATATAGGCATTTTTTTAAGTTTTTTTATTTTTGTCCTAAAATACATGCAAAAGAGAACCCCGTATTAGGATTCTCTTTAAGTAAGTTGTTCTTCTAAACAGACTTAAGATATTTGTTAGTTACAGCCATTGCCGAGATGGTGTCAGTCAAGGGCTTTTGAAAAAAATTAATACCAAGTCTCACACCCAAATCATTGGCCCATTTAGGAATATTTAATGTCTTTTTAACAAGAGTCGTATCCCTTATGTACTTTTTCTACATCTACCATTACCAGCGTAACAAAGCCATCATCACAGCTTAGTTCTTTGATGTCACTTGGTTTTGGAATGGCTTTCACCTTTTTCAAAGCATATCAGCAAGTGTCATTCCAAGTACTTCTTCTGCCATACTCATCCCATAGGCAATATCATCTTCATCTATACCTGTATAAACTCCGTCTATATCAGGACATTCTATAAAATATCCACCATCATCTTCTTTATGAAATATAAATGGAAAAAGCCATATTTAGATTTTTATCAGCCATATCACAACCTCCCATATAAACCTGCGTCTTTTAGTATTCTCTGTTCCAATCCCTTTTTCAAGTCTTTATTACTATGTACTGGAACTGTAATTCTCTTCCCATTCTTAAACAACTGACAATGAGAACCTTCCTTTCTTTCTACCTTCCAACCATAGTAATAGTTTTAACATTTCTTTACCTGTAACGGCATTCTTTATTCTCCCCTGCACTTATATATTACTACGTATCTATACGTATGTCAACAACATCTTATATACCTCTCTTTGGTATCCCCTGTCAACTGCCACTGCCTTCATGTAGCCTCTTTTTGTCCATTCCCTTGTCCAAATAGAGCTTCATATGCTCATTTATGTCCATTTCCTTGAAGGAAGCCTCTTTTTCCTTCTTTAATTCCTCTATCTTCTTGCCCTCTATAACCAGAACATATTCCCCACGTGGCTCATTTTCTTCATAATAGGCAGTGCTTCCTCAAAGCTGGTTAAAAATACGTTTTCGTGAAGCTTGGTCAGTTCTTTGACTGCGGTCATCCTTCTGTTGCCAAGTGCGGAAAAAAGCTCATCTATAGTCTTTTTAAGCCTGTGAGGGGCTTCGTAGATGATAATAGTCCTGGTCTCTGTCTTTAACTCCTCTAGGATGGCAGCCTTTTTCTTTCTTATCACTTGGTAAAAATGCTTCAAAGGCAAAGCGCCTTGTAGAAAGCCCGGACAGAGTAAGGGCAGTTATACAGGCAGCGGCACCGAACAGAATGTAACCTCTATTCCTGCCTCGTAGCACTGTTTAACAAGCTCCTCTCCGGGGTCTGATATACCGGGAGTACCCGCATCTGTTATAAGGGCTACATTTTCCCCTTCTAGCATCCTATTTACAAGGACTTTGGCCTTGTCGTATTTATTAAACTCGTGATAGCTGGTAAGAGGAGTCTTTATTTCAAAAGTGATTAAGAAGCTTGATAGAATTCCTCGTATCCTCGGCAGCTATCACATCTGCCTCCTTCAAAGGGTTCTTATAACCCTAAATGTAATATCTTCAAGATTGCCAATCGAGTGTGCGCATAGATATAACTTTCCTGCCATGTTTCTTCCTTTCTAGTATCTGTAATCCCTCATCATTTCTTCGCTGTACTTCATATTTTCATCATATACAATAAGTGGCTTCTCTATGGTAAGTCTTGGATTGCTGTATTTTACAGCCTCTATAAGCACCATATTGGGCTCTTTGTCAATCTGTGGATGTACAAGTCTCATCCTCTTTGGCTCAAGTCTGTATTTTCTAAGATTTTCAAATATTTCAGGCAGTCTAAATGGCCTGATGACCATGAAAAATCTTCCGTTAGCCTTAAGCAGATAGGGCAGCCGCCTTAACCACATCCTCTAAGTTACATAGAATCTCGTGTCTTGCAATCTGCTTAGGCGCATCGGGATTGGCTATTCCGTGCTCACTTATCATGTAGGGCGGGTTCGAGGTAACCACATCGAAGCTGTTTCTCTTAAATAAGTCCTCTACAGCCTTGATATCGCCTTCCACTATGTCTATGTTGCTAATCTCATTTCCTTTTACGCTCCGCCTTGCCATATCCGCACTTTCAGCCTGTATCTCAAGGCCTGTAAAGTGCTCTCCTCTGTCTTAGCCCACAGAAGAAGAGGGAGGATGGCTGTACCTGTACCCAAGTCTATAACCCTGCTTCCCTTTTTGGCATAAGCAAAGCCTGATAAAAGTACTGCATCCATACCAAAGCAGAACTTATCAGGCGATTAGTATATATGAAGTCCGCTTATCTCAAGGTCATCCAGTCTTTCTCTGTCCTTAAGTTCAAATTCCATTATTCATCCTTCTTAGTCCAAACGTGTCTTACTTTCAGCTCTTTCCAGTGCTTCAAGGGCCTTTATCTCAGAGGATTCGACTTCTTTGTCACGTTTTTCTCTTTTTAGGCTTAAATGTAAGCTCGCTAGCTTTTATATTCCTTATTTCCTTGTCTCCGTTTTCATTTTCAACTAATAAGCTTCACGAGCTGTTTAGGGCACTTACAGAGCTAACCTCACCCTTAATTCCGTCTGCGGTAGTCACAACGTCTCCAACATCAGGAAGAGTGGAGTTAAGATATTCATAGGCTGCTTCTTCATTTTTAAGGCAGCACATAAGCCTTCCACAGACTCTGATATCTTGCTTGGATTGAGTGAAGTTCTGGTCCTTTGCCATCTTTATCGATACAGGTATGAACTCAGATAGGAAGGTACTGCAACAAGAGGTCTGCCACATATACCTATTCCACCCTTCATCTTGGCTTCATCTCTGACACCAATCTGTCTAAGCTCTATCCTGGTCTTAAATACATATGCCAGGTCCTTTACCAGCTCTCTGAAGTCTATTCTTCCATCAGCAGTAAAATAAAAACATAACTTTGTTATTATCAAAGGTATATTCGCAGGCTATTAGCTTCATTGCAAGCTCATGTTTTTATCTTTTTCAAGGCAGATATCAAAGGCTTCCTTTCTCTTTATCCTTGTTTTTCTGTCTATCTCGTCATCTTCAGGCGTAGCTATCCTAATCACTTCTTTAAGAGGCTGAACTATTTTGTCCTCCTCATCTCTTTTCTTCCAAGAGCAACAAGTCCGTATTCTATGCCTCTTGCAGTCTCAACAATTACTGTCATTCCTGCCTTTTATATCAAGATTTTCAGGGTCAAAAAGTATATCTTTTCCTGCCCTTTTTAAATCTAACTCCTATTACTGTAACCATATCTCTCCATTCTATCCAAATTTATTAAAAAGTCCTGCAAAGGCTTGAACTGAAAGCCTTGCAAAATGACCACTTCGCTATTTATCCTTCATATACATAAACATAATCTCAAGAGCGGTATCAAACCTTACATTTTGCATCTAAGCGCTTCTTGGTCTTTCCATACTTTCTATGGCTCTTTCTATTGAGTTGTATTCACGCTTTGCTATCTGTTCATTTAAGTACTTATATTCTTCTCTAAACAACACCCTGTTCGCATCTCCTGTAGCCTTTAGCACAAGCAAATCCCTAAACCAAAGTATCATAAGGTCTATACAGTCTTTTTATTTCCTTCTTATAGCCTTCAAGGTGCATTATTCCAGCTATCTCATCAGCTATGCTGTCCTTGTCAGATTCCTCAGTATTCTTACAACTACGCCTTTCATCTCAAGGAAGTCTTCGCTGCTTGCATATCTTACCGCCCTGCCTACATTGCCCGCAGAGAACTTAGCTGCGGTCTCTAGCTACATAGTCAACTATACTGTAATTGTCTATCAGATACTGTTTTTATCTTTGCTGTATCAATGAGGCTTCACATCAAGGGTCACACATCTGGACCTGATTGTAGGCAAAAGTCTCTCTTTATTGGCTGAGCAGAATAATTATAACATATTCAGGCGGCTCCTCGATAGTCTTAAGCAGAGCATTTTGAGCCTGCTCATTCATCTTCTCAGCCTCTTTAACTATGCTATACCTTGTATTTGCCATCAGGAAAGATATCGCTTGTTCCACAAGCTTGGTACGTATCTCTTCTACGCTTATGACTGTAGGCTTGTCGGGCCTATGTAGATAATGTCAGGGGCAGTAGATATAACAATGTACTGGATAGTAAATGCAAAGAATCTTTAAACCGTATTATAATATAAATAAACGGCAAACATCAGACTCAACAAATGAAAAGAGCCATGAAAATAATGGAAGCAGGTGAAATAATTCGATACCGCTCGCGGTGCGTTTATGTGAAGGATAAATAAATGATTATGGTTTAATATGAACTGTGGGGCGGATAAGTGGAGGTGTAATTTTGATTGAATTTAAAGGGCAGGAAAATATTTTTGACCTGGCGGGTATAAGGCGGTTCTATGTGTTGAGGTTTAAAGGCAGGCAGACTTGCTGAAGAAGGACAGATCGACCTGAGGTGATTAACGAAGGTGAGGCAGACGTTGAAAAGCTGAGGATGAAGAAGGGCGCCGATCTGCCAGATGGCTGTGAGCTGTGAGCTGGTGCTGCAGTGGCAAGGGATATATTTGACCCCTGCAGATGAAGCAGACCTCGAAACTGACGCCATTGAACAGGATAAACAGATGATGTCAGATGAGGAGGTGGGGGCTGGGCGTGGTTTCACGTGGCCCTGGCTGGGGTGCTCTGTATCGTGGGCCTGACGGGCACTCAATCAAGCAATATCGGGGTTGTCGGAAGGCTGCTGTAAAAGCGAAGGGCTGACATATGAGCAGTTCGGATGACCGCAGACAGAGGGTGGTGCTGGTGCGCTGCGCTCGTGAGCTGCGGACAGTGAGCAGGTACCAGAAATAAGGGGGACGGCCCATTAGGCAAAACCCGGTGTCGAATGGACAGACCTTGGCGGGCAGCTCAGACGCGTTCGAACAGAAAGATGAATGTGGAATTTGAGCAGGACGCGAAGACAAACGGACTTCATGTGATCGCCTGATAAGTTCTGCTTGTGCTATCGGGCTTCTTCGCAAAAGAAACGGAGTTGACCGGCCGTCGCGTGAGTGGGCTGAAGGGAAGGCACTGCAGACGCGGGCTCTGAGCTGGTGCACGGACAGGCGTAGACTATCAGGCACCAAACATTAGGAACAGCGACAGACTCCACTGTGATGGGGCGCGGAATAAGCGGATATGAACACGGATCTATGTGACAGGTGATGGGCGACTGCTGCCGGGCGAGAAAGATTTTTCGTGGTGCAGACCGTGCTGCCTGGTGAAAGCCACGGACTTGAGCAGGATGCGTCACGAGGCCGAGCAGTGGTGCTGGGGCTGTGGGCTCGGCAATCAGGCACCTGTGGGGCCACTGTGTGATGAAATGTGAGCCTGGCTGGCTGATGAAGAGGATGAAAATGACCGGTCCTGTGTGCCACCTGATGGCAGTGTGATTACATTGGGGATTATGGGGAGCGGAAGGGCGGACCTGTGACGCTGCCGAGGATCGAGGGGTCTGTCAGCGGCGCTGTCACTGAAATGAACTCCTGCCCACCAGCTATCTGGTTGTAGAGATCCTGTAAGCCTCAGGATGCTAGAAAAATAACCCGCCTCTTCAGACTCTGGTAC
>BNJV01002664.1_pt1 | contig 106137 bp, 144 predicted proteins | sample 8540591 | NCBI WGS metagenome assembly BNJV01 (sample SAMD00202457, study PRJDB9452) | human saliva metagenome | host: Homo sapiens
GGTGGGGTGCTGTGTGTGCCTGTGGGCGCACCCGCACCCTACCCCCTTTTTCTGTTACGCGGCGGTTTCGGCAATTTCTTTGATACGAACCAAAGTAGCGGGGATACCTGCTAGTGCCGCTGCTCGGCGGTCGGCGAGTTGGTTTTCAGCGTCGTCGCCGTATTTTTCGCGGAAAAAGTCGAGTCCTTGCTGGGTCAACTCCCAGGTTTCGGTGAGCTCACACCCGGTATCGGTGGGGGGCGATGGTGTATCCCCAGCGGACAACGCCACCGTTGACGGCCCACTGAAATGCGATGGGTCGTTGAGCTTCGGTGACAAGGGATTCGGTTTCCCATGTGCGTTCGGGAGTGACGTTGCGTCCAATGAACCACGCCCCAACTTCGGCGTGGTCGGAAGGTTCTTTCCACCAGCAGGTTTCTACGATGGGGCTCCATTCGCCGGTGCGGGTGACATCGGTGACAAGATCGTAGACGTGGTGTGCGGGGGCGTCGATAAGTATTGATTCTGAATATTGGAAGTCTTTAAGATCCATGACCTGAACTATACGGATAAGCCGACGAGAATCGCGGCATATCCGCACAGCGTGGTGGCGCAGATACTTCGGACGAACTGTGCTCGGGAGGTGCGAAGGAGCGGTCCGAGGTGCGCGGCAAGACTTGACCACGTGGAAAGAGCCCCGGCGATGCCGACGGCAAGGAAGGGACTGTGCTGGGATAGTCCGAGGAGGAAACAGGCGATGGTGTTGGCGAGGAGAAGTCCGTGGGGGAGCCGACAGAGGAGGTAGCGGAGGCTGCCTCCGAGGAATCCTCCAAAAGCTATCTGAAGGATGGTCGTCATGCCGCAGCCTCTGGTCTCAAAGAATGGATCCAATCGCCAAGTATCCAGGCGCCAATGCAGGAAGCACTGGTGACAAGAAGGTAGGTTGCGGCCTGGAGGGGAGGGGCGTCGATAAACAGGTGATGAGCGAAGAGCATGTAGGTGCTGAAGCTGGTGAACCCACCGAGGAAACCTGTGCCCCAGAACAACCCTGGGCGGATGAGGCCCATGAGGAAGCAGCCTGCGATGTTGATGGCTAAGAGCGACCAGAGGCCGCCCACCGGTATGGCGCTTGTGATCAGGAAGCGTGTGACCGCCCCGAGTGCGGCACCGATGCCAACGGTAAGGATGTCGCGAATGCTAGGTGGAATGATGCCCATTCTTTGGAATGTAGTGGAAAACGTGCTGTTGGGGAGGGAGATGCGTCACGTATCGTGCGGGCAGGCGAAAATCAGAGCAAGATAGACGTTAACTAGCGTCATTTATAGTTCGAGTTTTGTTAAGGAGACAATTATGGCACATGAACGTGCAGGTCTTGTGGCGGAAGATCGGGACCTCATCGACATCGCCGAGGTGGTCACCGCCTATTACACACGCATTCCCGATGTAGAAAACCCCGACCAGCAGGTCGCTTTTGGAACATCCGGGCACCGCGGTTCCTCCCTTGATTCCGCGTTCAATGAAAACCACATTCACGCCACCACCCAAGCGATTGTGGATTACCGCACGCAGCAAGGCATCAACGGCCCCATCTTCATCGGGCGCGACACCCATGCGCTTTCCGAACCCGCGATGGTATCTGCGCTTGAGGTGTTGCTGGCTAACGATGTTCCTGTGCTTGTCGACGACCGCGGGCGCTACACCCCAACCCCGGCAGTGTCGCACGCCATCCTTGCCCACAACGCCAAACTCCCTGGTGGTGTCACCGGTACCGACCCAAAACGTGCCGACGGCATTGTTATCACTCCCTCCCATAATCCGCCCCGCGACGGCGGCTTTAAATACAATCCCACCCAACGGCGGTCCCGGCCGACACCGATGCCACTGATTGGATTGCGAACCGCGCCAACGAACTGCTGCGCGTAGGATTGACCGGGGTGAAACGCGTACCTGTTTCCGGCGTACTGGATTCCCGCTGTACCCCCTACAACTACCTGGACACCTACATTGCTGACCTGCCCAATGTGGTAAACATTGAGGCAATCCGCAGCTCTGGACTGAGCATTGGTGCCGACCCTATGGGCGGCGCATCCGTAGATTACTGGGGTGCCATTGCCGACGCCCACCGACTCAACCTCACCGTGGTCAACCCCAAGGTGGACGCAACCTGGCGTTTCATGACATTAGACACCGATGGCAAGATCCGCATGGACTGCTCCTCGCCCAACTCCATGGCGTCTCTGGTGCACAACCGCTCTAAGTTCGACATCGCAACCGGTAACGACGCTGATGCCGACCGCCACGGCATTGTCACCCCCGACTTTGGCCTGATGAACCCCAACCACTACCTGGCTGTGGCCATTGAATATTTGTTTGGCAATCGTCCCGGCTGGTCGCCTGAGACGGCTGTGGGTAAAACCTTGGTTTCTTCCTCCATGATCGACCGCGTGGTCGGCGCACTGGGACGCCGCCTTGAGGAAGTTCCTGTTGGCTTCAAGTGGTTTGTGCCAGGGCTTATCGACGGCACCATCGGTTTCGGTGGCGAAGAATCCGCTGGTGCTTCCTTCCTCCGGCACGATGGGACCGTGTGGTCCACTGACAAAGACGGCATCATCCTTGACCTGCTGGCCTCTGAAATCACCGCAGTGACCGGAAAAACCCCATCGCAGCGTTACGCCGAGCTGGCGGAACAATACGGTGCACCCGTCTACGCCCGCACCGATGCCAACGCCACGCGCGAGCAAAAGGCCGTGTTGAAAGCCTTGTCACCCGAACAGGTGACGGCAACCACCTTGGCCGGGGAAGAGATCACCGCGAAGCTCACCCACGCTCCAGGAAACGGCGCACCCATCGGTGGACTCAAAGTCTGCACCGAAAACGCGTGGTTTGCTGCGCGGCCGTCCGGTACCGAAGACAAATACAAGATCTACGCTGAGTCCTTCCTCGGGGAAGAACACCTGGCAAAAGTGCAGTCTGAGGCCGCAGAGCTCGTAGACGACGTGCTTGGTGGGTAATGTCTCTGTGACGTTTGGGTGGCGTGCTGCGTGGTAGTCATTTCCGCCCAAAACCCACCAAAGTTGGGTGCCAGTGTCTACGACGTTAACTCCCAACAACGCCGACGCGGGCGGTGCCGATTCCGCGCACGCTGAGTCGGGTAAGAATAACAAGACGGCGATGGTCACCACCGCCATCGGGTTCATCGCCCGATTCGGACTCGCCGTCGTCTGGCTTGTTAGCGGTTGGCAGAAACTGGCTGACCCCGTGACCACCAAACAATCCGTGGCCGCGTACGAGCTATTCAGCAGAGACGTCTCAGACCTCATCGGCACCGCACTGCCTGTCGTCGAAATCGCGCTTGAGTCATGCTACTCGCGGGTATTTTCCTCCGGGCCACAGCTGCGGTATCCGGCGTCATCTTCGCTGTGTTCATCGCAGGCATCATCTCCGCGTGGGCGCGGGGGTTGACCATCGACTGCGGATGCTTCGGCGGAGGTGGCTACAACGCCAACGTCACAGCATGGACATACTTGTCAGAAATACTCCGCGACCTGGTATTTGCTGCGGGAGCGGTGTGGGTAGTGAAGTGGCCTTTCAAGAAATGGGCCCTCTACGTGTAACTATACATAGCAGCTATGTAGTAGCCGCGAACAATCGCTGACAGTGCATTTAAGGCGCATGGCGCATAAACTCTTACGGAGTTAAGTTCGTAAGAGTTTATGAGAGCCCTGCGCTTTCCTTCTCTAGTTGTTTCACGAGGATTAAATTCATGAGTTCCAAAATCAAGTCCCCCAACGAAAGCAGCAACGGGTTCCTCTGGGCGCTGCTCGCCGTGATCGTCATTGCTGCCGTTGTGGTGGGCTACATTGTGATCAACGGCCAAAAGTCACACGGCGGTGGGGGTGGTTCTAACGACATCGCAGCACAATGGGAGAAGCAAAACGTCTCCTTCACTGAAACCTTTGCCGATGACGCTGTGACGCTGAAAAGCGCCTCCGCAACCGCCGAGACGCCCACAGTAGACCTCTACGAAGACTTCTCCTGCCCCCACTGCTCTGAACTGGCCATCGCCAGCGACGATGCCATGAAAGACGCGATCGACCAAGGCAAGCTCGTGGTGAACGTCCGCACCCTCAACTTCCTGGACCGCGGCCAAGACACCGACAAAGGCCACTCCACTCGCGCGGGCACTGCAGCGCTCGCCGTAGCCAAGAGCGGCGATGCAAACCTCTACTGGAACTTCCGCGCCATGCTGATGAACAACCAGAAAGACGTGTACAACAAGTGGGACAACGAGCAGTTCGCCAAAGCCGCTGAAACACTTGGTGCCTCCGAAGATGTCACCAAAGCCATCAAGGATGAGAAAGAAAAAGATGCCTTCCTGAAGATGAAGGACACCAACACCTCCAAGCTGGAAGGGCTCGGCCGTGGCGTTTCCTCACCACGCGTGATCAACAAAGATGGTCAAGATGTCTCTGTTGTGGACAGCAGCCAGCAAGTCAGCGACGCCTGGGTTGCTCAAGTAACAGGAAGCTAACACTGAGTTCTGTAGCGACTCGACATGACGCATTATGCCTTGTGCCTGCTGATTTGTGGCAACATGAGTGCAGCGTGTACATTTGAGGAGTCCACCAAGGGGCTATGGCGCAGCTGGTAGCGCACCACACTGGCAGTGTGGGGGTCACGGGTTCGAGTCCCGTTAGCTCCACAGATAAAAAAACCCAGTCACAGTAGAGATGCTGTGACCGGGTTTTTTAGTTCTGGTTGGTGCGGGTGACGGCCTTGTTGTAGCTCATGGCCGTGTCGACCCAGAAACTCAGGCATTCATCGTCAGCGATAGCTTCGGAGCTGACGGTAATCCAACCTGGCCCCATGCGTCGCCCCGCACCCATTTCGGCTTGAGCAGCACCGGGTTCTGAAAGGAGCGCGTCATGCTGGTCTGCGTCAACGCGAACTAGGAGGTCGCCGGCTTTTTCCTGCGCTGACGATCATCTTGTCGTTGACCATGATCGCGCGCCCGCCGAACATCGAAACCTCTCTCACATCTGACTGGTCAGTCACCAACGACTGAATGCGCTGAATAAGTGCCTGCTGTTCAGGTGTCATGGCTGCCATGGGTTTAGCCTTTTTTCTGCGGCGCATAGGAGAGCCGGTCGAAAATTAAGACGCTTTCAGTGATCACGCCGTTGTGCACCGTGAAGAGTTCCGCAGCGGGGGCGGTATCCGTGACGGCGGTCTTTGGGTAGTAAAACAACGCAACCTTGTCGCCGTCAGCGAACTCCGCGATCTCGCCGATCCCGGTGAGACGTGGGGCGAATCCCGCAATGAAGTCCCGATAATCCTGCTTGGTAGTCAGGTCAACACCGGGCGCCCGGCATGTCATGTTATCGGCGATGTAGGACATGGCCAACTCAATGTCACCTGTCGTCCACGCCTGGTGGTAGTTTTTCACGATCTCGTAGGCGGTCATGGAACCGATTCCTTTCAGTCGGGGAGGGGTTCCCAGTGATCTGGTCCGGCGTCGTGCCCTGCGCCCGCAGTTTTCAAACGAGGTAGGAAATGAGTCCAACCGTGCTTGTGGCCTGCGACTTCGGTTTCTGGAAGGTTGAAGTGGCGCAGCTCAACACGGGTGCCGCCGTTGATGGGAGTCAAGAGAAATTCGACCGTGGATGCTCCGGCAGGCAAGTGGTCGCTGCCTGTAAAACCCCATGTGAACACCACACGTCTGTAGGGGCTCGACCACCAGGTATTCGCCTCGCACGGGGTGGCCAGTGATGTCAACGGCAAACTGTCCACCTGGTGTCGGGTTGAGGTCAGCGTATTGCCCCATCCACGCCGTCATGCCTTCGTTCGTGGTCAGGTAGTCGAATACGGTCTCGGGTGGCGCGGCGATGTCGATGAAGTCCTGGAACTCAGCCATTCTTCGCCTCCCGCTGCTCGATGACAGATTTCAGGGTGGCGAGCTTGTCAGGCCAGAATTCATCAAGGTAGGAGCGCACCGCAGCAAGTCCATTGGTGTTGACCGCATACAAATGACGCGTGCGGTCTGTGCTGAGGGTTGCCAGACCCGCCTTGTGAAGGGTGCGTAGGTGGTGCGATGTCGTTTGCTGCGATAGTCCAACCGTTTCCGCCACCGCGCCGACGGGCTGTGGCCCCGAACGAATCACCCGCAAGATTGCCCGACGGTTCTGGTCAGCCAGCGCACGCAATGCGGCGTCGATACTTTCTGCTGCTTCCACATGTCACCTCTTTAATCACTGGTGACCTCACTCTAGCACAAATAAAAATTTGTACTCAATTTCGTTTGAACAAGCGCTTATCGACGCCCAGCGCACCAGGTGGTAGGCATCTCTTAGCCCTCCACCTCCCGTTTGGAAATGTTCACGATCGTGTTGAACAACTCACCGGTGAGTAGTGTTCCCCAGTTTTGTTGGTTGGTGCCGCTGGTGTGGATGCCGTAGATGATGGCGGTGTCGTCAACTATGGATGCGCCAGACTCGCCGTCGGAGGTATCGGCGGAGTAATGTGCCTGTAGTTTGTTGGCTTTCAGGATCTTGTTGCGACCCTTCCACATAGTGCCGAATGGTTTGTCGCCGGGATATCCGATGACGGTGGCAAAGCTGCCGTTGAGGGATCCAGGGTCGGGCGTGCGCATGCCGAACCAGCCGACGTCGGAACCAATGGGTGTTTCCAGTTTGATTACACCCCAATCGTGGCCAGCGGCACTGCCAGTTTTGTCGTACCAGACTTGGCTTGCTTTGGCCGTGCGAAAGCGCTTGTCTGCGCCGTTTTGGCCCGGTGTGAAGGTGATGTTGCTGCCGTTTTTGTTGAGGCAATGTCCTGCGGTGACCACGGTATCGGCGGCGACAAGCGAACCTGTGCATCGACCAGTTCCACCAGCTTGCGTGGTGTAGGTGATGAGCCCCACCCAACGGAATGGTGCTTCGGTGGTCGTGGTGACTTGGGTACGGGAATCGCCCTCAATGATTTTTTCTTCAACGTTGTCCTGCTCCAGGATGGGGTGCGTACCCAGGGATGAGGGTGTGCTGCTGCTGCCGGTATCTTTGGTGATATCGGCGACAGTAATCGGATGCTCTTGGTCCTGCACACCGTTGACAATGTTGTATCCCACCGGGTCAATGGTGGGATTGTCGACGGGAGCGGCCACGGCGGGAGCTGTCGCTGTTATGGCTAGCGCCCCTGCGGTCAGGATCATTGTGGCACATGCACTACTTATACGTTGAGAAAATTTTGGCATACTGAAAAATATTACTAGCAAAATAATAAAAATGAAGGGAAATATTCATATAACAAATGCTAACGATAGTCAGTGTGATATTGCTGCTTGTGACGATCTGTTCTTTGCCCGCCAAGGGAATAAGGAATATTACCGTGTCGGACAAAAAAGAAATACGTTTCACCTTCAATGACAGGTCGATTGTTATTGACATTAGCCTGCGTAGTTTGGTGTTGCGATGGTTGACGCTGGCCATAGGCGCTGCCGCTTACTTCTGGGTACGGGATCTGCTGGGTGTGGATGACACCTATAACTGGGGTTCGTTTATTTATGTGACCTCCGGCGCCGCACTTTTCCTATTCATTGTGGCGGTGTATGGGTGGCCGCGTAAGAGTAAATAACCAGGTAGTCTGGGCTTTATGCACTACTCACAACTCCCAGCGGAACTAACTGACGGCCTCACTATCACCGGTGTAACACCCCTTTCGGGCGGTGATATTTCCCAGGCTTTTCGCGTTGATACTCCAGATACATCATATTTCCTAAAAGCACATCAGAAACCCAAAAAGCAGATGTTTGAGCGGGAGGCGCGTGGCTTAAAAGCCCTGCGGGATACAGCGCCGGAAACATTGGGTGTGCCGGAGGTTGTCAGGGCGTCGTCACGCGGGTTGATGTTGGAGTGGATTGAGGAGGGCGGCCGCACGTTCACCTCGGAAGCTGATCTTGGCACCAGTTTGGCGGAACTGCACCGGGTTCCGCAGCCGCATTTCGGCGGGATTGATGGGGACGACTCGGGTTTTCTTGGCTCGGTGGAGGTCGATCTGACGCCGACGCAGTCGTGGCCGGACTTTTATGTGTATAGGCGTGTCCAGCCGCTCATTACGCAGGCCACGGCGATGGGTGCTGTTCCGAGTGGGGTGCAGCGTCTTTTTGACGAGCTTCTGCCCAAAGCAGTGGATTTGTGTGGGCCGGATGAGCCACCAGCATTGGTGCACGGTGATCTGTGGGGTGGGAATCGTCTGGTGGATGTGGAGGGGCGGAACTGGTTGATTGATCCGGCGGCGTACTATGCACATCGCGAAGTGGATCTGGCCATGATGCTCTTGTTTGGCGGGTTCGGTAAGGATGCGTTCATCGCCTACAACAACACCTATCCGCTGGCTGACGGATGGCACGAGCGGGTGCCCTGGTACCAGTTGCCGCCCCTGCTGGTCCACGCGATTTTATTTGGTGGGGGTTACGGCGCGTCGGTCGTACGGGTACTCACCGACCTCGCTGGGTAGAACACTCAGCCAGGTCGGTGCTGCGGTCAGCGCGTTCCCGCCCGATCAGCGACGCGCGCCGCAAGCTCCTCCAACACATGCACATAGGTGTGTCCCTGTGGTGCGGGTCATGCCGAGTTCGCAGGTGCGGTTGCAGGACAGGAACAAGTCGGCATCAAGGTGCTTGACGGAGCGTGCCTCGTCGTGGGTAGCGGTGGCGGTGAGTTCCTCGTGGAGCAGGCCGCGGTCACCGGCAAAGGCGCAGCAGCGCCAGCCGTCGGGAATGATGGCCTCGTCCGCGACCAGTCCGGCCAGCATCATGAGCGCATCGTTGACGCCCAGGTGCGTGGAGGAACAGGTCGGGTGCACCGCCGCTTTGCGAGCCTTGGCCAGCGGCGGAAGCACCGGCGCGACATAGGTGGCCACCCATTCCGTGGCATCCATGACGGTAATGCCCTCAACCCCGGCGTTCTTCAACGCCACAACAATGCCTTCCGTGCAGGACACGTTGTCGCACACCAGTGGAATCCGCCCGTGGTGGGTGTGCTGGACAATCCAGGAGGTGAGCTTGTCCTTCATCACCTCATAGCCCTTGGCCAGGCCCTTCGACTTCCAGGGGGTACCACAGCAGAGTTCCTGAACACCCGCCGGCGTGCTGAGTCGCAGGCCCGCGTAGGCCGCGAGTTCCCGCACCGCGCCGCCCACGCCGGTGCCGCAAGCATGCTCGGTGCCAAACATGGTGCCCACACACGCGGGCATGAAAATGGCATCCGGGTTGGGCACCGTTTGCGGCTTTGCGCACCTTGCCGCCGCCGGGAAGTTCACTGGTCAGGGTAGGTACGATGTCTTCACTCAGGGCTTTACGTGCCAACCCCAGGGCCCCACGCAGCGGTGTTGTCGGCAACGCATGGGTCGTGGTCATGCCTAACGACGCCCCGCGCAGCACCATGTCCCAGTGCTCTGCCGCAACTTTCCAGCCCTTGTCCAGAGTCTCGTTCTGGGTTTCCCGCCGCTTTGCGCGAATCAGATCACCAGTGTTGATCTTTCACTGGGCAGGCCGTCAGGCACATACCATCCACGGCGCAGGTTTGGACGACATCGTACACCTCCTGCTCTTTCAGGCGTTCCGCCAGGTCATAGGCACCGGTGGCCTCACAAGCAGCGATGGCGCGCTGGATCACAATGCGTTGGCGGGGTGTCGTGGTCAGGTGCTGGGATGGGCACACGGGTTCGCAGTAGCCACATTCCACGCAGTCATCAATGATCTGACGAACCGGGTCGGTGGGCTTGATGTGCTTGAGATGCAGCTGCGGATCGTCAGTGATGATTGTGCCAGGGTTGAGAATCCGCTTTGGATCGCAGGCGTTCTTCACGTCCACCATGGCCTGATACAGATCATCACCGTATTGACGGTGCACAAACGGGGACATGATGCGTCCAGTGCCGTGCTCGGCCTTCAACGTGCCCTGCTCGCGCAACACCAACTCCACCATGTCCTCGGTGAACTGGTCGTAACGGTTCAAGGACTCAGGGCCAGCAAAATCCTCCGTGACCAGGAAGTGAATATTGCCGTTCTTCGCGTGCCCGAAAATCACCGCGCCATCATAGTTGTGCTTATCAAACAGCACCTGCAGTTCAGTACACACACCACCGAGCTGCTCCATGGGTACAGCAATGTCCTCCAACAGCGCCATCGTGCCCTTCGGACGGCTACGCATGATCTTTGTGTACAGGCCGTTGCGCATCACCCACATTTGGGCGCGCCGGGATGCCTCGTTGGTCATTTCTGGGGGAGTGGAGAGGCCATCAAGTTGTTCAAATGTGGCCTCACCAGTGGCGATGTGCTCGGCGATGCCCTCATCATCCATAGCCTGGTACTCCACCAGTAGCGAAGCGTGCTGATCCACGTTGAAAGCCCTTCGGGAGCACGGACGAGGCATCGGGACCCATGGCGCGGATGGAGGCGGCGTCGATAAGCTCCACCACATCGGCACCCGAGTAGACGAGCTTGGGCAGGGCCTCAGTGGCGGCGTCGAGTGAATCAAACATAAGCAGCCCGGTGGCGGTGCGCTTGGGCACGGGCACGGTATTGAACACGGCCTCCGCGACGAACCCCAGGGTGCCTTCTGAGCCGATCATCAGGTGCTCAAGAATCTTGGCGGGTGTATCGAAATCAAGGAAGGAATTGATGCCGTAGCCCATGGTGTTCTTGATGGCGTAGCGACGTTCAATATCCGCGCGGTACTTGTCGCCGCGCAGCGTGTCGCGCAGCCGCTCCAGCACCTCCACCAGCGCGGGCTCGTGGGTGCGCAGAATGTCGTCTGCCTGCGGCGATGCCGTATCCACCACCGTTCCGCTGGGGAGAGCGATGGTCATGGAATCGATGGTGCGGTAGGCGTTCGCCGTGGTTCCGCAGGTCATGCCCGAGGAATTGTTGGCGATCATGCCGCCGATGGTGCAAGCAATTGACGACGCCGGGTCCGGCCCCAGCTTCCTGCCATGACGCGCCAGCGCCCCATTGACCTGCGCAATGGTCAGCCCCGGCTGGACGCGTACACGCAGGCCGCCATCCAGAATCTCCATGCCGCGGAAATGCCTGCGGACATCCACCGTCAAACCCTCCGACAGTGCCTGACCAGACAGGCTCGTGCCGCCGCCGCGGAACGTCAGTGGCCAGCCCATCTCGGCAGCAACGCGCATAGCGACGCCCACGTCAGTCGGGGACTTCGCACGCATCACCGCATCCGGGGTGTGCAGGTAGTGGGAGGCATCCACAGCTAGGGCCATGCGGTCCAATTCGCGGGTGCTTACGGAAGAATCGCCGCCTAATGCGGTGCGCAGGGCAGCCAACGCGGCTGCGTTGCCTTCGGACAAGATAGATCGGGATGTGGTGACGGACATGGCAGTACTCCGTTCGGATGAGTCAGAAATAGTTGTGGAGAGCTAACTCCACGGTACTCGCCTAACGGGGGTGCCGTATGGGGATGCGCTGCACGTTATGGGGTGAAAAATGTGGTTTTTGATGAGGTTAGGTTAACCTACTTCTAGCATAATGCCTGGATGGTTCGGTTCAGGTGATGTTCAAAGTTCACGGTGGGTGGGGAAGTTCACCCCCGGTGTGGGGGTTGGGTTCTCGTCTATCTTCCCGCATACTCCCGAAAGAAATCCGCAATATGGTGAGTGCCCGTTGTGGGTGCAACGCAATCATGCTGCATACTCCAAGTAGCAAAGCGGATGGTGTCGGCAAGCCGCGAGTTGAATAGGCCGACAAACCCCAAGACTGGTGGCAGTGTCCAACCGGGTACTTTCACAATGCGTGGTTTCTTACCCACCGCCTGAAATGCTGTGGTGGCCAGTTCCTTCCAGGTAAAAATATCCGGCCCGCCGATGTCGAAGGATCCGGTGTTTCCCTGTTCTAGCTGTTCCACGGTGTAAGCCGCGAGGTCGGCACCATGAATGGGGTTGAGGCGTATGTCCGGTGCGAAGAGGGGGACTAACCCACGCTTGGCCATAGTGAGCAGTTCCGCCGCGTCAGAGAAATAGGCGGACGGGTTAATAACGGTGGACGCGATATCCGCAGACTCCAAAGCCCGCGCAAAGGCCGTTTTGGCGCGGGTGAGTTCGGCGGGGCAGGTCTCGGCACCAAGCGCATTGATGTAGGTGAAGGAGCTGGCACCATGCCTCAGCGCCGAGGCGAGGATGCTCTGGTTGGCGCGGTTATCGATGTTCCACGGGTCTGCTTTTTGGCGTGTCACCCCCAGTGCGGACACCACATGATCCACCCCCGCCGCCACGTCCTGAGTGAACACTGAGTCGGTGACGTTTCCTATGGCCCAGTCGTCGACAAGACCATCAAGGCTCGGTGCGCCGTAGGCACCTTCAACGGTCGCGCGGCTGCGGTCGCGAACAATGGCGCGAACCGTGTGCCCGCGGCGGTGGAGTTCTGCAACAATATAGCGTCCGAGGTATCCGGTTGCCCCGGCTACAAGTGTGGTGGGCATGGCTGTTGCTCCTTCAGTATGCGTAGCTTCCAGCGTACGTACCTGCGCTGTTCCGGGGCGTCGATAAAGGTGTAATAGCGGTGCTGTACCGGTTTTTCTTTTAGGGTAGATAGGTATGACAAGTCGGAAAGCATGGCATCGCGGGGTGTTGTGGGAACGGCTGGCGAAATAATGGTGCATATCGTTACAGCAACAGATGAGCATATTCCGCAGGTGTCGGAACTCTTTGCCGATGCCTTCATGGACGACCCTGTGTGGAAGGCCATTGCCCCCAGCCCCCGCATACGCAGGCACGTGATCAAAGCCGAATGCGAATGGGGAGTCGGCCTGCGGGGGAGTGACAGCGTGGACGTGGTCCTTGATGGCTCCACAGACGGCCGTGTACTCGGGGCGCTCACCTTTGAAACCCCCGACATGCTCGATATCGACGACGAATACGGCTGGAAGGAAACCCTGCGCGGCCTGGTTCGGGGTCGTCTGCCCGCCGAACTCCGCGGGGCCAAGCATCAGAAAGCCGTTGACCTGCATCAACCCGACAGCCCGCACTGGTACCTCCACGACATCGCCACCTCGCCGGACGTGCGTGGGCAAGGCATCGGCTCTGCGCTGCTGCGGCGCCGCCTCGCGCTTATCGACGCCCAGCCCGCCCCCGTTTTCCTCGAAGCAACCACCGATGCCAGCCGCCGACTCTACGAGCGCTACGGCTTTAGCGTGGTTGCCGAGGTGTCGACGCTGCCAGAAACGCTCTCCTACGCGATGATTCGGGAAGCGGTGTAGGGGGTTGGTGATGGCGGATGGTTAACAAGGTTCACTGCTGTCCGGGCACAAACTTTGCACTAATGATGGCCTGGGATGGCAGTTTGATAGGCCGCAACCTCGTCGCGTCAAGGTTTGAACGGTGTCATTGTGATCCCCCGTAAAATCTGCTTATGCTCAAGCTCGAAAAAGCCCCATTTTGGTGCCTGGGCATAAGCAAACTTCCATGCAAACGTTGTGCACTAACGTTGTTCAAGGCTGTGGTGGTGCCGGATTCTAGGTCTCGCTGCTCTCGTCGCGTGCGCGCAGGTGACCAAAGACGGCGTCGGTATCTTGTTGGAAAATGCCTTGCATAAGTTTGTATACTTCGTCTCTGCTTTTGAGTCCGCTGGCATCACTTACTTCCACTAGCCCAATCCCGAGCAGTACGTTGTTGAGCATTCCTTGCGCTAGGAATTCGTTTGCGGCGTCTGTATCCATGTCTAACGCATCATAAATCACGCGATAAATCTCAAGAAAACCGGCGCGTGCGATGGGGCCGAAGCGGGGGTGTTGTCCCATGGTGAACAGATGCATGACGATCAGCAGATTTGACTGGTCGGCCATAAGTTCGACGTAGGCGCGTCCCATGGTTTTCTTGAGGGTCGTCCCCTTTGGTTTCCTGTGTTACCTGAGTGAAAGCATCTTTGATGCGGGTGAGTGCGCGTTCCGACGCCTCGGCAAATAGGTTTTCTTTCGATCCAAAGGTTCGCACGACGTAGGCTTGGCTCACTCCGGCAGCTTTGGCTATGGCGTCGGTCGTTGCACCCGTGTACCCGAGGTTGCCAAAGACTTTGCTGGCGGCGGCGAGCATGTTTTCGCGCCGCTCCGCGGCTGGGAGGCGTTCTGCTTTGGCAGGGGTCTCGCGGGGTTCGTGCGGTGCGTTCTTGTGGGCCACGTTGCCACATTATCATCACCTGCCTGCGGATTGCTGGGGGCTGTTGACTCGCTGGGCAACACACACTAGGTTTGGTTGTAATCAATCGATTACAACCAAACTTGCGCATCGTACGTTGCACACCGCACAAGGAACTCCATCTCGCAAGGAGGAAACAACAGTGGAAACCCTCAATACGGAAACCCAAGGCACAGAGCCGCAACAATCAACGCAACCAACCCGTCCGATCTGGCTCATCATCCTCACAGTCTCGCTGCCTATGTTCATGGCATCGCTTGACAACCTCATTGTCACCAACGCCCTTCCCGTCATAGGCCGGGAACTCGGGGCAACATTCGAGCAGCTCAGCTGGTTTGTCAATGCCTACACCCTCGCCTTCGCATCCCTGGTCCTGACGTCATCTGGGGTGGCCGATCGTTGTGGCAGGCGTTGCATCTTTGCCGGGGGACTCACATTGTTTACCGTCGCCTCTCTGCTGTGTGGACTCAGCACCGAGCCCTGGATGCTCATCGCTGCGCGAACACTCCAAGGTGTGGGTGCGGCAGCCCTTTTCCCGCTTTCTCTCACATTGCTCAGCACCTCGGTTCCAGAGCGTCTTTCGTCGCAGCAGCCATTGGAATATGGGGAGGTATTGCCGGTTTGGGCGTTGCTCTTGGCCCGCTCATCGGTGGGATTGTCGTTGAGGGCGTGAACTGGGAAGCAGCCTTCTGGATCAATGTCCCGGTAGGTATTGCCTGCCTCGCGCTGATTTACTGGGTAATCCCGGAAAGCTATGGCAAGGCGCAGAAACTTGACCTGCTCGGTGTCATACTCGCCGTCATTGGTGTTTTTGCTCTTACCTACGGCATTTCCCGCGGTAACGACAAAGGCTGGACCAGCACGGGGATTCTTGTCAGCATCATCGGTGGCGTTGCTTTTCTCCTAGCATTTCTCATCTGGGAGGCACGCACGTCGTACCCAGTTCTGCCCCTGAGCATGTTTAGAAACGGCAGTTTCAGCATGGCCAACGTGGTGAGTTTTCTCTTTGCCTTTGGAACGTACGGATCGATATTTCTTCTTTCCCAGTTCTTGCAGGTCGTGTTGGGTAACAACCCTCTCGAAGCTGGGGTGAAGACAATGCCGTGGACGCTCGCCCCACTTTTTGTTGCACCCATCTCAGGATGGCTTGCTGGGCGTATCGGCAACCGTCCCGTTATTTTCGTAGGACTTATTCTTCTCGCTAGCGGACTAACATGGATCGCCGCCATACTCGCCCCTGACATGTCTTATCGCAGCATGATCCCAGCCATGATTATCGCTGGTGTGGGCATGGGTCTGGTCGTCTCTCCGATTGTCAACGCGGTACTCGTCGGCATGGCCCCTGAGGAGCAAGCGACCGCCTCGGGCACGAACGCCACGATCCGTGAGGTGGGCGTTGTGTTTGGTGTCGCCGGACTCACCGCCATTTTCCTTGCCTACGACGGCCAGCTCACCCCGACCGCGTTTACCGACGCCGCGATTCCCGCCATCTTCTTCGGTGCCGCAGCGGTGGGTATCTCTGCACTGATGACACTGCGTCTGCCAAGCTAAGAGCTCACGCACCGTTGATGTGCGCGCGAGCGAGGTCCGCGAACAGCGCGTACTCGGCACCATCAAACGCGGCAGCGAAGTCATCGAGTGAGCCGATCCAGTCGCCGTGGGTGACGGTGTAGGAGCCATCGGGGCAACGGGTGAGCTGGGCGTTCTCGCCAGCACGCCCAAGTGGGGTGACAATAAGGAAGTGGGAGGGGTGGGAGAGGTCAGCGTCTTCGATCCAGGCGCGGCCGTCGATGGTGATGTCGCCGTGGACGTGAGCGCCATATCCGATGCAGGCGTGACCGCAGATTGCGGCATTGCCGCTGACGCGTGCGGTTTCGTCGATGGTGGCGGATTCGTAAATTCGGGCGTTTCCAGTGACCAGTGCGGCCCCGGTGATGGTGGCGTCATCGTAGGCTTGGGCGTCGTCGGTAATCCAGCCGTTGAGGGTAAGCCGGTCGGGGGAATCTACCCAACCGCCGATGTCCCCGGCGCGCACCCCGTGGGCGGGAATGTCGTAGGCAGCGCGGATGCGGTGGAGGAGCACGCCGAGGTCGTTGAGCATGGTGTCGTCAGTAAGGTGATGTTTCATTGTTGTTACTGTACTCGGCGCTGATGTCGCTTCTGCGTTTATAGTGGGGGCATGAGTATCCCCGCTTGGATGTTGCTTGGTTTTCTGTCTGGTGCGATTGCAAAGATGGTGATGCCTGGAGAACAGCGCGGTGGGATCATTCTCACCATGCTGTTGGGCATTATCGGCTCGGTGGTTGGCGGCTACCTCGGCTCGATGTTTTTCAATGTGGACCTCAACCAGGGGTTCTTTGATCTCAGCACCTGGGCCAGCGCTGTGGGTGGCGCGTTGGTGGTGCTGACGGTGTATGGCTTTATTACGGGGTCGCGGCGTCGTTAAGCGCGCCACCACGTGTCGAAGGGCGTGATGGGCAGGTGGCGTTTGTGTTCACCGACCCGCCACAGGTGTTCGAGGCGGGTGCGGGCGGCGTCGGTAAGCGGTTGGTCGGTTTCCAGGTAGGTGTCGATGTCGGTGTAGCTGACGCCCAGGGCTTCTTCGTCGGGTAACGACGGCCGCGTGTCCTCAAGGTCGGCGGTGGGCACCTTCGCCCAGGTGGATTCGGGTGCGCCGAGTTCGCGGAGTAGTGCAGCCCCCTGGCGTTTGGTTAGGCCCGCGAGCGGCAGGATGTCGGCACCGCCGTCGCCGAACTTGGTGAAAAAGCCGGTGATGTTTTCTGCCGCGTGGTCGGTGCCAATGACCGCCAGGCCGTACTCGCCGGCGACGGCGTACTGCGCGATCATGCGCTGGCGGGCCTTGACATTCCCGCGGTTGAAATCGGTGAGGTCGTCACGCCCGAGCGCAGCGGCAACGGCGTTGTCCATGGCATCAGTGGCTTGCTTGATGTTAATGACGATGCTGTGGTCGGGCTGGATGAAGCGGAGCGCGGTTTGGGCGTCGTCTTCGTCTACTTGGGTTCCATAGGGGAGGCGCACGGCCCAGAACTCCGCGTTGACCTGCTGTGCGCGTACTTTTTCTGCGGCGAGTTGTGCGAGGCGGCCCGCAAGGGTGGAGTCTTGGCCGCCGGAAATGCCCAGCACATATCCCTTGAGTCGGTGTGGAGCAGGTAGTCCGCGAGGAAGTCCACACGCGTGGCTATCTCGTGCTGCGGATTGATGGTGGGGGAGACGTTGAGGCTGCTCTGGATGTGGGTGCGGAGGTCCGTGCTGTGCTGTTTATCCATGACAATTATGGTAATGGAGTGCGACAATCTGGTTTGTTAAAACGGGGTCGATACGATAACATGGTCCCTCGTGTCATAGCTGGGCTATGCGTTAAGGAACTGTAAGCGAAAAATTACACGCGGCGTGTGGTGATGTGCGCCGCTGTACGCGCATGAGAGAAAGGAGCGCCCGATGAAGGTCCGTAAGTCCCTTCGGTCGCTGAAGAATAAGCCGGGCGCCCAGATCGTGCGTCGTCGTGGCAAGGTCTACGTGATCAATAAGAAGGAGCCCCGGTTCAAGGCTCGTCAGGGCTAAACCACCGGGAGTTGGAAGCCGCTCGCCGTCATGGTGGGCGGTTTTTTGTTGCGGCTGTGGGGGTTTTCTTCGGGTGGTTTTATGTGCTCTTTAGGTGAAGAAAGCGCTGCTCAGGGCGGGTGTAGTGGCTGCTTGAATTCGATTTGACAAAAGCGGATTCTTTTGAATTACACGTGTGGAACTTCTTCGGAGCGCACAGCACTGCGAGTCTGCTTTTTTGGGGTGAAGTACGGGTTGAGGGTTTGGCGACCTGCGCACTTGTCATCAAAAATGTGTCAAACGACACATTTTGGCCGGGCAGGGGGGTGGGGGGCGCAATGTGGGTGAGCAGGGATATTAGGGGGTGTGAAGCGGGCAAATTTCATCGTTGTAATCACATGGCACGCAAAACCAGGCTAGATATAGTGGCCAGATTGCGCGGTTTGCTGGGAATACTCACGATGTAACTACTATATGTAGTGCTAGTTGAATTAGGTAGGCACAAAGTATAGTGTTTCTTCATGTGATCCGGTCAGGTCGCAGGGAGCGGCTACCGGACAACACGCAAGAAGAGCAAACCGCAAACAGATGAGGGAAGAACATGGCTATCACCGTCTACAGCAAGCCCGCCTGCATGCAGTGCACCGCAACCAAAAAGGCCCTGGACCGTGCTGGCTTGGACTACACCCTCGTAGACATCAGCATGGACGATGAAGCCCGCGACTATGTTCTGGCCCTCGGATACCTTCAGGCACCCGTTGTTGAAGCCAACGGCGAGCACTGGTCCGGCTTCCGCCCCGAGCGCATCCGCAGCCTCGTTGCGGCTGTTGCCTAACTAACGCGGCTTCACGACGCCCCGTCACGGAGGCGTTTCCAGTCGCCCATACCGTTGCATGCGTGGGCGGCTTTTTTCATGCCACACAGACGAATGGACGATACAAGATGCTTGTGGTGTATTTTTCCTCGGCAACGGGAAACACCCATCGCTTTGTGACCAAGCTGGGACTGCCCTCCGCGCGCATTCCGCTGCATCGGAACGATCCTCCGCTCGTCGTGGATGAACCCTACGTGCTGGTCTGTCCCACCTACGGGGGAGGGGCCTCTATATCCGGCAACGAACCCCGTCCGGTACCAGGGCAAGTTATTCGTTTCCTCAACAATGAACACAACCGCAGCCTCATCCGCGCGGTCGTGTCCTCGGGGAATACCAACTTTGGCACCGATTACGGCAAAGCAGGCGACGTGATAGCCGCCAAAACGGGAGTCCCGTACGTGTACCGTTTTGAACTTCTCGGAACCGACGAAGACGTGCGCATCCTGCGCGCCGGACTGCTGGACAACGCAGAAAAACTAGGATTAAACCGTAACCCACATGACGACGCCGCGGGAGAAGCGGGCGTCGATACGCGCGGATAGCGCACACATACTTCTATTGGAAAGGCTGCAGACGTTGAGCGAGACCATGGCAGAGCGTGAAGAACTGGACTACCACGCACTGAATGCCCTGTTAAACCTGTGGGATGACAACGGCAACATCCAATTTGATAAGGATCGTCAAGCGGCCAACCAATTCTTCCTCCAGCACGTCAACCAAAACACCGTGTTCTTCCACGACCTGGAGGAAAAATTCCACTACCTGCTGAGCAACAACTACTACGAACAAGAGGTTGTTGACCAGTACTCCTTCGACTTCATCAAATCCCTGTTCAAGCGCGCCTACGCCAAGAAATTCCGGTTCCCCACCTTCCTTGGGGCCTACAAGTACTACACCTCGTACACCCTGCAAACCTTCGACGGCCGACGCTACCTCGAACGCTACGAAGATCGCGTCTGCATGGTCGCCCTCACGCTCGCGGCGGGTGACACCAAGCTCGCCGAGAGCCTTGTCGACGAAATCATGAGCGGACGCTTCCAGCCCGCCACTCCCACCTTCCTCAACTCCGGCAAAGCCCAGCGCGGCGAACCCGTCTCCTGCTTCCTGCTGCGCATTGAGGACAACATGGAATCCATCGGGCGCGCCATCAACTCCGCACTACAGCTTTCCAAACGTGGCGGCGGTGTGGCTCTGCTGCTCAGCAACCTCCGCGAAGCCGGCGCGCCCATCAAGCGCATTGAAAACCAGTCGTCCGGCGTCATCCCCGTGATGAAGCTCCTCGAAGACTCCTTCTCCTACGCCAACCAACTCGGCGCGCGCCAGGGTGCGGGGGCCGTCTACCTCAGCGCCCACCACCCGGACATCATGAAGTTCCTGGACACCAAGCGCGAAAACGCGGACGAAAAAATCCGCATCAAAACCCTGTCATTGGGCGTGGTCATCCCCGACATCACCTTCGAGCTGGCCAAACGCAACGACGACATGTACCTGTTCTCCCCCTACGATGTCGAACGCGTCTACGGCAAACCCTTCGCCGACATCTCCGTCACCGAACACTACAACGAGATGGTGGAAGACGACCGCATCCGCAAAACCAAGATCAACGCGCGCCAATTCTTCCAAACCCTCGCCGAGATCCAATTTGAATCCGGCTACCCCTACATCATGTTTGAAGACACGGTGAACAAAGCCAACCCCATCGCAGGCCGCATCACCCACTCCAATCTCTGCTCCGAGATCCTGCAAATCTCCACCCCCTCAGAATTCAACGCGGACCTCACCTACGCCAAAGTCGGCGAAGACATCTCCTGCAACCTCGGCTCCCTCAACATCGCCAAAGCCGTCGACTCCCCAGACTTCTCCCGCACCATCGAAACCTCCATCCGCGGGCTCACCGCCGTATCCGAACAAACCTCGCTCGACTCCGTGCCCTCCATCCGAAAGGGTAACGACGCCGCGCACGCCATCGGGCTCGGCCAAATGAACCTGCACGGATTCTTCGGGCGCGAACACATCCACTACGGATCAGAAGAAGGACTCGACTTCACCAACGCCTACTTTGCAGCCGTCATGTACGAATGCATCAAAGCATCCTGCGCAATCGCCCAGGAACGCGGCGCTGTTTTCGAAGGATTCGAAGACTCCGACTATGCCAACGGGACATTCTTTGACCGCTACGACCCTGCCGAGTTCGTGCCCCGCACCGACAAGGTCAAAGAAATCTTTGCGCGGTCCAGCATCCACACGCCCACCGCGGAAGAATGGGCAGAACTCAAAGAAAAGGTGGCCAAACACGGCATGTTTAACCGCTACCTCCAGGCGGTGCCACCAACCGGATCGATCTCCTACATCAACAATTCGACCTCATCCATCCACCCCATCGCCTCCCGGATAGAAATCCGCAAGGAAGGCAAAATCGGGCGCGTCTACTACCCGGCGCCTACATGACCAACGACAATCTCGACTATTACCAAGATGCCTATGACATCGGGTACGAGAAAATCATTGACACCTACGCCGTGGCCACCCGCTACGTCGACCAGGGGCTATCCCTCACCCTGTTCTTCAAAGACACCGCCACCACTCGCGACATCAACCGCGCTCAAATCTACGCCTGGCGCAAAGGCATCAAAACCATCTACTACATCCGCCTCCGGCAAACCGCCCTGGAGGGGACTGAGGTAGAAGGCTGCGTGAGCTGCACATTGTAGGTTTTTTTGGGGGGGCTGGGGTGCGGCTAGAAAATGTATAGTGCTGGCTCACCACACTGTCGCTTGTGGTGATCCAGCACTATTGGTCGACTCTAGGAGGCGGGAGTGAGTACTGCGAGGCTTTCGCGGGCTTCACTGACAAGCATGCGAGCATAGTCCTCGGCGGCGAGGCCCTCGCCAGAAGCGATGGCGGCTGCGAGGCGTTCGTGGTGGTCGAGTGCTTCGTCGGAGGGATGGTTGGGTTGCAGTCCCAATTGCGCGCGGCCGGTCAGCACCGTTGCCACGGTGGAGGCGAGGGATGCGAACATCTCGTTGCGAGATGAGGTCAAGATGAGGGTGTGGAATTCGATGTCGGCGTTGAGGAAGTCGGGGGAGTTGCCCATGCCACTGCGGCCGAGGTCGCAAATCAGGGTGGAGAGTTCCACGAGCCGTGTGCGTTCCTCAGGGTTGGCGTTGTTGGCGGCTGCGCGGGCTGCGATGGGTTCGACGGCTATGCGTAGTTGGGTGAGTGAATGGAGCTGAAGATCGCGTTCTTGGGGCGTCTCTAGACGCCACGCGATGACGGATTTATCGAATACAGCCCAGTCTTTCTTCTCCAGCACTGTGATGCCAACGCGTCGGGAAGCGTGAACAAGGTTAAGTTGTTCAAGGGCTCGCATTACTTCGCGGGCAACGGTGCGTGAGATTCCAAACCGGGTACACAGGTCCTGCAGGGTGAAACGTTGCCCTGCGGGAATTTTCCCGCTGATGATCTCGGTGCCGAGTTCCTTCAGGACTGGGTCGAGAAGCGGGGTGGGGGAAGTCGGAGTGTAGGTCACTGTAGTTCCTTGCGATCCAGATGTACGGTTGGAAGTGCTCACTGCTATTTCTAGCATATCTTTACCCTAATTCTCAGTATTGTGTAAGGAAAGTGTCGCAGCCTTGAACAGTAGTTATGGAAAAGTGGGGGTGCCCACGTCGTTGACCTGCAGCTTTTCTGAAGCCCTTGGGTAGCGAGTATCCTAAAAAAGATCACACCTAGTAAAAAGTGTGATGTATATCATTTAAAATAGGTATGTGTCGTGCCGAGAAAGGGTGGCATGAAACCAGCGCATTATGTGGTCATGGGGGTATCGGGCAGCGGGAAAAGTGCTGTTGCGGCGCGGTTGGGCGCGCATCTAGATCTAGCAGCTGTAGACGCGGATGATCTTCACCCGGAAACTAACATAACCAAAATGGCTGCATGTGTGCCGCTGACCGATGCGGACCGTGTGCCGTGGCTTGAATCCTTGGTGCGGTGGATGGATGCAGCGGGCAGCTCTGTGGTGGCTTGCTCTGCGCTCAAACGCAGCTATCGCGATATTCTGCGCCGTGCGCAGGGGGATGTGGTGTTTATTCATCTTGTTGCGCCGCGCGCACTCATTGCGAGCCGAATGGAAGCGCGTATCGGGCATTTCATGCCCCCGCTCTTGTTGGATTCTCAACTGAATGCACTCGAACCATTAGAGGCGGATGAGTGGGGGATAGTAGTGGAGAATACGGCCGCCATCCAGCATGTTGTGGACGCGATACTGGCCTGGATAGGCAAAAACCCGGCTTAAGATGATAAGCCGGGTTAGATCGGATTAGATAAAGGGGGACAAATTAGTCGTCGGAATCCTCGCGTGCGCCGAGTTCTGCGTCCATGCGCAGCAGGCCGGAGCCATCGTTTGCGACCATACGCAGGCGGTCAAGAATTTCCTTGACGGTGGATTCTTCCTCGATCTGCTCTTGAAGGAAGGTGTCCAGAAGTGGGCGGGAATCAAAGTCGCCCTCGTTCTGGGCGGCGGCAGCCAGGTCGCGGATCATGCCGGAGATCTTCTGCTCGTGAGCCAGGGAGGCCTCGAAAGCTTCGATGGCGTTGGTGACCTTCAGTGCGGGGGAGTTGATGGTGCCAATCTGGGGAGTGGCATCGCGGTCCAGCATGTGATCGGCGAACTGCTGTGCGTGGGTCAGTTCCTCTTCGGACTGGGTTTTCATCCAGTCGCGCATGCCCACCAGGCCGAGGTCGTCGAGGATGTAGGAGAGCTGGAGGTAGACCAGGGAGGCTTCAAGTTCTGCGGTTACTTGCTTGTTGAACGCTTCTGCGAGTGTGTCACTGAGTTTCATAGCCATGAGTCTACAATGCCATCAATCGACTTATGCTTGCCTAACTCGCTGGTAGGAGGGCATTTTGGTCGTATTTCGGTATGGTTTGGCTTGCGTTACTTGACAAAATGAAGGTTGCTCATCCGCAGAACGCGCCTCTGCGTGATTAATGCGATGAGCGTCTAAATAAACTGCTTGTAACAGGTTTAGGTTATGGACATAGCTGCGGAAGGTGGGGCGTCGATAAGCATCGGGGAGAATGGCGGGAAGCAATGGCAGCGGACGAAGGGGTGTGTTGAATATCACGGTAAAAAATGGTGGTAGTGTGGCGGATTGAATGTTTTGCACACGAGGAGACAAAGACTGTGACGGCAAAAAAGCTCACTGCTGCAACCCCTGCGCATCGCGAAAGCCATCCTGAATCGCGCAACAGCCCCATCAGCGCCATCAACTGGAATACCATTCCAGACGAAAAAGACCTTGAGGTCTGGGACCGACTCACCGGAAACTTCTGGCTCCCCGAAAAAGTGCCGCTGTCCAACGACATCAAAAGCTGGAACACCCTCAACGCCCTCGAACAAGAAACAACCATGCGGGTGTTCACGGGTCTGACCATGCTCGATACCATTCAGGGAACCGTCGGCGCGGTGTCGCTGATTCCCGACGCCCTGACGCCCCATGAAGAAGCGGTACTCACCAACATTGCCTTCATGGAATCCGTGCACGCGAAAAGTTACTCCTCTATATTTATGACGCTCGCGTCCACACCCGAGATCAACGACGCGTTCCGCTGGTCCGAAGAAAACGAGAATCTGCAGAAAAAAGCCGAGATTATCCTCAGCTACTACGAAGGCGACGCCCCGCTCAAGCGCAAAGTCGCCTCCACGCTGCTCGAATCCTTCCTCTTCTACTCCGGCTTCTACCTGCCCATGCACTGGTCAAGCCACGCGAAGCTCACCAACACTGCCGATGTGATCCGTCTGATCATCCGTGACGAAGCCGTCCACGGCTACTACATCGGCTACAAGTACCAAAAAGGGCTCGAAGCGCTCACGGAGTCCGAGCGCGAGGAAATGAAGGAATACACCTTTGAGCTCCTCTACGACCTCTACGAAAACGAAACCCAATACACCGAAGACCTCTACGACGAGCTGGGGTGGACCGAAGACGTTAAACGCTTCCTCCGCTACAACGCCAACAAGGCTCTGAACAACCTTGGCTACGAAGGACTTTTCCCCGCCGACGACACCCGCGTCTCCCCGGCAATCCTCTCCGCGCTGTCACCCAGCTCTGATGAAAACCATGACTTCTTCTCCGGTTCCGGCTCCTCCTATGTGATCGGCAAAGCCGAAGCCACCGAAGACGACGACTGGGACTTCTAGGGGAGTAAATACGGATGAAGATTCTTGTACCTGGCGCTACGGGGACTGTCGGGCGTTCGGTTGTTGAGCAAGCGCTATCACGTGGTCATGATGTGATTGCTGTGGCTAGAACTCCAGAAAAACTGGAGATAAGCCACGAGCGACTAACAAAGGCCGCAGTGGACATTCTTGATGTCGATGCGTTAACTCCCTGGCTTGAAGGGGTGGATGCGGTTGTGAGCACCGTTGGTGTTGGAACAGCTAACACTCCCACGCAGCTGTACTCCGCTGGTACTAAGAATCTTCTTGCGGCAATGGGGCAACATGGTGTTGAACGGCTGGTTGTCATTTCGTCTGAAGTGGCTGAACACTGGGCGCGCCAAGGGCTGTTAAAGCTATGGATTGTTCTGCCCTTACTGCAGCACTTTCTCGGTGCTACTTATGACGACATGCGGCGTATGGATATTGTGCTCTGGGAAAGTGATGCTAGGTGGACCGCAATAAGGGCGCCTCGAATTCAGCCCGTTCGGCCTGGAAAAGCGAAAAATCGGTACCGCCTGAGCACCTCAGCGCCCGTACCTCGCGGATGGATGATTACTGCCCCAGATATGGCTACTGCGCTCCTTGATATTGCGGAGCGCAACGACCTTAACCGCAGCCACGTTTACGTAGCCAACTAGGGTGACCCTGGAATCTTCATCTGCACATCTCGTGCCCTGCGCCCTGTCGCTTCGCGCTTTTCAGGGGAGGGGTGCTAGTAACGGTGTGCAGGGGTCAACCTTGGGTTTAACCCGTGTGGGGGGAGCGGGATTAGTGGAATGATCATCTTCTCACCCCTGCAGTGCCAGCCTCGAAAGTGTTTCCTGTCACAGATAGGGAGGAAATATGAAGCTCAATCGTGTACAACACCCCCAAGAACGGCTAGTGGCGGGCATTCGTTACGAAAAAACAACAATGTAGAAGGTGGGCTTTCCCTGCCGTAAAGATGGAAAAACGCAGTACGGTTCCACTAACATCAATACAGCATAAAACTTGGGTAACTCTGCGCACACAGTGTCTGTGCATGTGCAGCGTTATCGCGTAGTCAGGAGGAACCTATGACAGCTGTAGTGCCTAAGGGCGACCACGAGGTCGCACCTGCACGGCCTGCACCTACCGGGTCAGGCCGCAAGGGTAGCCTGGCCTGGAAAATGCTCACCACAACTGACCATAAGATGCTGGGCCTGATGTACATCATTATGGCCTTCTGCTTCTTCTTCCTTGGTGGCTTCATGGCGCTACTCATCCGCGCCGAACTGTTCAGCCCCGGCTTGCAGTACCTGTCCAACGAGCAGTTCAACCAGCTATTTACCATGCACGGCACCGTGATGCTGCTGCTGTACGGCACTCCCGTGGTGTGGGGCTTTGCTAACTACGTCATGCCGTTGCAGATCGGCGCACCCGACGTTGCCTTCCCCCGGCTGAACGCATTTGGCTTCTGGCTCACCGCCGTGGGCGGCATTTTGATGCTGTCGGGCTTCTTCACCCCTGGTGGTGCCGCCGACTTCGGCTGGACCATGTACTCGCCGCTCTCGGACTCCATCCACTCCCCAGGCGTTGGCTCTGACATGTGGATTCTCGGCGTGGGTGTCGGTGGTATCGGTACCATCGTCTCCGCCATCAACATGATCACGACCATCCTGTGCCTGCGCGCGCCGGGCATGACCATGTTCCGCCTGCCGATCTTCACCTGGAACATCTTTGTTACCTCTATCTTGGCGCTGCTGATCTTCCCGATGCTCACCGCCGCCGCTCTGGGAGTGCTGTACGACCGCAAGCTGGGCGGCCACATCTACGACCCCGCCAATGGTGGTGCCGTCCTGTGGCAGCACCTGTTCTGGTTCTTCGGGCACCCCTGAGGTATACGTCCTGGCTCTGCCGTTCTTCGGCATTGTGTCTGAGATTGTCCCCGTGTTCTCCCGTAAGCCGATGTTCGGCTACGCGGGCCTGGTGTTTGCAACCCTGTCCATCGCTACGCTGTCCATGGCAGTGTGGGCGCACCACATGTTCGTCACCGGCGCTATCCTGCTGCCGTTCTTCTCCTTCATGACGTTCCTGATTTCGGTTCCCACTGGCGTGAAGTTCTTCAACTGGCTTGGCACGATGTGGCGCGGACACCTCACATGGGAAACCCCCATGATTTTCGCCTTCGGTTTCATGGTGTCCTTCCTGTTCGGTGGCCTGACCGGCGTCATGATGGCCTCCCCGCCGCTGGACTTCCACATCTCTGACACCTACTTCATTGTTGCTCACTTCCACTACACCCTGTTTGGCACCATCGTGTTCGCCTCCTACGGTGGCGTGTACTTCTGGTTCCCGAAGATGACGGGCCGTATGCTGGACGAGCGCCTGGGCAAGATCCACTTCTGGATGACCTTCCTGGGCTTCCACGGCACCTTCCTGATCCAGCACTGGCTGGGCAACATGGGTATGCCGCGTCGTTATGCCGACTACCTTGAATCCGATGGGTTCACCCTGTTCAACCAGATTTCCACTATCGCCGCCTTCATTCTGGGCGCGTCTGTGATCCCGTTCATCTGGAACATCTTCAAGTCCTGGCGCTACGGCGAGGTCGTCACTGTGGACGATCCGTGGGGCTACGGCAACTCCCTGGAATGGGCAACATCCTGCCCGCCGCCGCGCCACAACTTCGTGTCGCTGCCGCGTATCCGTTCCGAGCGTCCCGCCTTCGAGCTGCACTATCCGCACATGGTGGAGCGCATGCGCGCTGAGGCGCACGTCGGCAGGCACTAGGTTTAGGTTCGCCCACAAGGGTTTGCCTGCTCTTGCTACGCACACATCACCCCCGGTTGGTTGGTCCGACCGGGGGTGATGTCGTATCTGCCGTGATGATCGTGAGACAATGACGCTCGTGACCGAAACGACCGACACCATGCACGACATTACGGTAAACCTCACCCCGGGCCTTAGCCCAGCGGTGATCACAGTGGCGGGTGCGGACCGCCCAGGCGTCTCCGGCGCATTCTTCCGCGTGTTATCCGCGTACCGCGTCCAGCTTTTGGACGTGGAACAGTCACTGTTTAGGGGGCGACTCAATCTAGCTGCCCTGGTGGGCATCAATGCCGACCGCGCTGACACCCTTACCGAAGGGCTGACCGAAACTCTCAAAGCATATGGTCAGAAAGTCACCGTGCAACTTAAAGGTGACCTGCACTTTGCACGCCCCTTATCGACGCACGCGGTGGTTGTTCTCGGCGCCCCAGTCACTGCCTCACACATCTCCCGTATCGGCCAAACACTGGCCGACTACGGTGCCAACATTGACACCATCCGTGGTATTGCCGACTATCCAGTGACCGGCCTGGAACTGAAAGTTACCGTCGCTGACCCCAAACCGGGCGGTGGTGTGGCACTGCGTAAAGCACTGGCGGAACTCACCCGCGAGATTGGGGTGGATATTGCCATTGAGCGCGCGGGGCTGGTGCGCCGTTCAAAGCGCCTGATCTGCTTTGACTGCGATTCCACGCTGATCACCGGTGAAGTGATTGAAATGCTCGCCTCCTACGCGGGCAAAGAAGCCGAGGTGGCTGCGGTGACCGAACGTGCTATGCGTGGCGAACTGGATTTTGAGCAGTCGTTGCGGGAGCGTGTGGCCACACTGAAAGGCTTGGACGTATCCGTTATTGACCAGGTTGCTAATGCTATTCAGCTGACCCCTGGCGCACGCACCACCATCCGTACCTTGAAACGTATGGGGTATAAGACGGCAGTGGTATCTGGGGGTTTTATTCAGGTCCTAGAGGGATTGTCCCAGGAGCTGGAATTGGATTACACTCGCGCCAACACGCTGGAAATTGTGGACTGGAAACTCACTGGCCGGGTGATCGGCAAGGTGGTGGACCGCGCGGCGAAGGCGGAGTTTTTGACGGAGTTTGCTGAGGATTCCGGCATGCAGCTGCATCAGACCGTGGCCGTGGGCGATGGCGCCAATGATATTGACATGCTTTCTGCGGCTGGGCTGGGTATCGCGTTTAACGCCAAGCCTGCGCTTCAGGAGGTTGCGGACGCCTCGGTGAACCATCCTTTCTTGGACGAAGTGCTATACATCCTGGGTATTTCCCGCGATGAGATTGACGAGGCGGACCTGGACGATGGGTCGTTCCGTCGCGTCCCGCTGGAGCAGTGATGGATCCCACGTTGCTGCTGAAAGCCCACGAACGCCTGCAACGCTGCATGGCAGACGATCGTGACGGGAGGAAAACCCGGATGATCCGTCGACCGTGCAGTCCATGCCGATCATCCTGAACATTCCCAAGGTGAATCCACCAGTGAAAACGGACCTGCTAGAGGCTGCGGCCAAGGCCACGGTGGCGTGCTGTTTAGACGACCGTGCGGGCGGCGACACCGCCTACGCTGAGGCGTTGCAAAGTTGGTATGGTGCGCGGATCCGCAAAATCGCCCGCCGCGCTCGTAATACCGCCTGGGATAATGTGCATGATGTGCCGGGGGTGACGGTGGAAAGTGGGACGGCGAAGGCCCGTGCGTGCGTGCCCACGGCGGTCGTCGATACGCATCCGCTGGTGTCCCGATTGCAGATCGGTGGCACGGACCTGCCTGACGACGCCCCGGGACCGCTGCGGCTGGACGTGCCGACGGTGTTTGTGCAGCGTGACCTGGGTATGACGCTGGGGAAGGCGGCGGCGCAGGTGGGGCATGGTGCGATGTTGCTGGCTGCGGCGATGCCGCCCGAGTGGGTGTTGCAGTGGGCTGAGCACGGGTTTGATCTGCAGGTTCGTGAGATTTCTGCGGAGGAGTTTGACAAGCAGTGTGCGCGTGCCGATGCCGTGCCAGTCCGTGATGCCGGGTATACAGAGGTTGATCCGGGGTCGTTGACAGTGGTTGCTGTTCCCACTCCATAAATATAGCTATTGTGCAGCAAATTAATTGCGATGTGCGCTCATATAAGCAGTGCGGTTTTTGACCTGCTGTTTTAGCTTTGAAATTGCCTAAATAGAGGGTTGGGGAGCGCTGTGGGAACCGCTGATTTTTAGTAAAAAAGTGTCATGGTGTTATAAGTTAACATTTATGAATCCTCAAAGTTTTCCAACGCTAAATGCTCCAGATGCGATAAGTGTTGCATGGCGGCACTTCTCACGCCAGTGGGTTCCGTGGGTGCTGTCTGTGATTGCCATGATGGCGTCCATCTTTGTGCTTTTCGCCGTGATGATGGTGATTGTTTTGGCAACGGCTACGACAAAGACCGAGACCACGACATTCAGCACGACGCAAACGACGGAACCCAGCGGTGTGGGCCTTGTGGCAATGGCGATCTTCTACATCCTTATGTGGGTTGTTGCCGTTGTCTACTCGATTAATAGCTATCGAAATGCCTTCCGCGTAACCCAAGGCGAGACCATTGCGGTGGGGGATTTCTTCAAGTTCTCAGGTCTGGCGACTCCGCTTATTGTGAGTATTCTCTGTGGAATCATTACCTATATAGGTATGTTGCTATTCGTCATCCCTGGTATCATCGCCATGTTTGCGCTGATGTATGTTCCTTTAGCGGCTGTCATCAATAACTCTACCGTGGGTAGGGCGTTTTCTGAGGGGTTCGCGGCGTTCAAAAACAACATTGGGCAATCAATTCTCCTTGCTGTGCTCCTTGGCCTGATCGGCTTTGCAGGCTCTCTGGTATTGGGCATCGGTAACCTGGTGACGATTCCTCTGATAAACATCGCATTGGTTGTTGGCTACCTCATGGTGACAGGGCGTAACCTTGTCGTAGCGAATTAGCGTCTAAGGTTATATGACTGTGAATAATCCTCAACCTTATCCTCAGCCCTATGGGCAACAGCCGTTTGGCCAGCAGCAGTCTGGTCAGATGGGCATCGAAACGCTGAACATGTCGGATGCACTGAGCATCGCATGGAATCACTTCACTAGGCAGTGGGTGCCGTGGGTGCTGTCCTCGGTGATCGTTGCTGCTCCTTTTGTCATCATGTACTTCGCGTTTGTGGGGTGGATCATCTCAATGGAGGAATCCACAACCAGCTCTTCATACTCAAGTTATGACAGCTACGACAGCTACAACAGCACCACTACCGAGCCTGCCTTCAACCCATTCGCCCTGGGTGGGATCTCTATAGCTTTCATGCTCATCATTGTCGTGGGCATGGTGCTGTTCGTGATCTTCACACTGAACTCCTACCGCAATGCCCTCCGCATGACCCAGGGCGAAGTGATCAAAACCACCGATTTCTTTAGGATCTCAGGTCTGGGCAAACCCTTCCTCGTGCAGATTGTGATGGGTATTGCTACTCTGCCAGTGGCGCTGCTTACGTTCGGATTAGGGGCCATTGTCTTGGCCGTCATGTGGATGTACGTGATGGTTGCTGCCTTTGCGAACCCTAACGCCAGTATCGGCGAGATTTTTTTGGTGACGGTTTCAGGGCGTTTAAGAACAATATGGGACAATCGATCCTGCTGGTAGTTGTGCTCGTTCCTCATCAACGCTCTTATCGGCTGGACGTTGGGGCTAGGCACGCTAGTGACTGCACCTCTTCAGTACATCATCCCTTGCTGTCGCTTACCGTATGTGCAAGCAGATGCCCATCGTCTTGCCGCAGGGTGTGACAACAAGTCAGGACACACACGCAGGTGGATATGGCCCGGGTGCTCCTGGTTCGCAAGCTCCTGGCACACAGCCTTGGTACGACCCAACTGGTGGTAGCCAGGGTGGATACAGCCAGCCTGGGTATGGCCAGCCAGGTTATGACCAAACAGGCTATGGTCAGACCGGTTATCCGCAGCCTGGCTCGGCTACCCGGCTACTACCAGCCTGGTGGAAACGCGCAGCAAGGCGGCCAGCAACCCCCGAACCAGGGCTATGGTTACGGTGGTCAGCGGGGCGGCAACCAGCAGGGCGGCAACGATCAAGGTGGAGGTCAACCTGGTACTGGTTGGCAACCGTGGAATCAGCAATAGTGGGAACGTCGACACTGAATGTCACTGATGCCATCAGCATCGGGGTGAGGCATTTTGGTCAGCAATGGATCCCATGGGCGACATCCATGGGAGTGGTGCTATTGATACCTATAACTTTTATCATTCCCATCATCCCGGTGTTCGATGCTTTAGCTGTGCAAGACTTTTTCGATGTCCCCACCAGAGTCGGTATGGTATTTGACCAAGTTCTTCCTTGGCTGATTTTTGCTTCTAGTTTGCGCGTGCGCGGTGGTGGTGCTGGTTTTTCTGGCTGAATTCCATGCGTAATGCTTACCGACAGTGCCGGGGGGAGGCAATCACATTTGGGTCGTTTTTCACGCTGCGCGGCCTGCTCATCCCGTTCTTCACGCTGCTATCCGTGTTCCTGATTGTTCAGGTGGGGTTAATGATGTGCACAATCCCTGGCCTGATCGCCATGGTGCTGCTCATGTACGTCCCGTTCGCAGCGGTTGAACCTGGCAACACAATAGCGGAAGCGTTTATCCGCGGTTGGCAGGCGTTCGTGGATAATCTTGGGAAGTCCATTGGCCTGTGGCTGCTCGTCGCTGTCGTGTATTTTGTCGCTTATTTAACCTATTTTGGCTTGTTGCTGGTCTGTCCTGTCGTCCAGCTCATCATGATGGTGGCGTACCTGATGTGTGCGCGACGCCCCATCGCGTTGGGTGTGATTCCGGCGGGGACCTAAGGCAGCCCTAACGCTACTGCGAGCTACACTGAAACCGGCTACGGGTAACACGCTACTCTGGCCGGTTTTTCATGTGATGTGAGGAGCGACAATGACGACGGAAGCGCCCAAGACTCAGAAGAAGCCTCGGAGGAAGCGCAAAAACACTGGTTGGGTTCCCGACCAGCATGGTGCGTGGGTAATGGTGACGGTTCCGCTGCTGCTGGGCGTGGGGCTGGCTGGACCGTCGTGGATTCATCTTCCGCTGGCCGTTGCATGGATGACCGGCTATTTTGCGTTCTTCGCGCTAGGGCTGTGGGTGAAGGCGAGGGGTCCGCGTAAGGCCGCTTTTCGACGTCCCCTTGCCACTTACGGCGGTGTGTCTGCCGCGGCGTCGATAATCGTCGTGGCGATGCACCCGGCTGTGGTGCTGTGGGGCGTGGTGTTTGCTCCGCTGGTGGGGGTTGCTGTGTGGGAGATGTATCGGCGCAGGCCACGGTCGCTGCTGTCCGGGGAGGCGACAGTGCTGGCGAGTTGTGTGATGGTTCCGCTGGCGTCCAGCGTGGTGGGGGTGGCCCTAGATGCGCGCCTATGGACGATCACGGCGTTGGTGGCGTTGTATTTTGTGGGGACGATTCCCTACGTGAAAACGCTGATTCGTGAGCGCGGTGACCATGTGTGGTTTGTCGGCTCGGTGGTCTACCACTGCGTCGTTACGGCGGTTGCTGCAGCCCTATCGGCTGTTGGGTACGCGTCGTGGTGGAGCGTTGTGGTCTTCGCGGTGCTCGCTGTCAGGGCGTGGTGGATGCCGTGGTCGGTGGCGCATCGCGGCAAGAAATGGACACCTAAGGTTGTGGGCCTGTGGGAAGGCGCGTCAACACTTGCCGTCGTCATTGTGGCATTGCTGAACAATTAAAAACGGAAATTCCGCACAGGCACCGGGGAGCCCTGAGTGAATGCAGATTTCAATTGCGGGGAATTGTAAGCCTTCGGTGGCATTAGCTGGTGGTCACTGGCGATCTTAGCGTACACCACGACATCGTGAAAATCGCCACGAATATATTCGCTATCACGGGCCACGCCTTCAAATACGAAGCCATTTCTTTCCGCGACAGTGCGCGATGGCGTGTTATCCAGGGTGGCGCGAAGTTCAACCCGGTGAATATAGTTGTTAAATGCGTGATCCAGCACAAGTTGCAGCGCTTGTGTCATGGTGCCGCGCCGCCGCGCCCAGGGGGCTGTGCTGTAATCGGCAAGCACGTTGCGGTTCTTTTCCGATTGCAGCTTCAGCATAATATTCCCAGCGTAACGGCCTGGGTTGTCGGCAAGTTCAATCGCCCAGACCAGGCTTGATTGTGGCCTGCTGTGCTTGTTAATGAACTCCACCGCCATGGAACGGCTGTATTCAAGAGGGATGGGAGTAAAACGCTGCATTTGCGGATCTATTGCTGCCTCATAAACAGCATCTGCGTCCTCTATACGCAAGGCGCGGAGCGCAACTCTCTCGTTGGATAGTGGTGTGAACGGTATTGGCCAGGAAAAATCACTCATTGGCTCACCGTACAACAGAAAACCGGGCAAAAACAGACCTTGGTGGGGATAAATAAATCACCAGGGAATGACCGGGAAATTAGTGTACAAAAAGGTTTTATACCACATTTTCAGCACCCCCAAAAGGGGGTGTGGGCTTCTCACTTGCGGCTAGAATATCGGTCGGTATCAATTTAGCTAGCAACTAGTCTACGTAACGCCGCTGTCACAACAGCGATATCGCTTGTTTGCCACAATGCTGGCATAGAACTGCGCAAAAACCCACCATAACGTTTCGTGGCAAAACGACTATCCAGCACAGCCACCACACCACGATCCGTCACATGCCGCAGTAAACGCCCCGCGCCCTGCGCCATCAACAACGCCGCATGCGTGGCGGCAACCTCCATGAAACCATTCCGGCCCTCCGCGTCGGCAGCCTCCTTCCGGGCCTGCAGCAACGGATCATCAGGACGCGGAAAAGGAATCCGGTCAATCACCACAAGGGAACACGAACTCCCCGGCACATCCACGCCCTGCCACAGTGACAACGTGCCAAACAAACAGGAATTCTCATCCTTGGCAAACTTTTCCACCAACACCCCAGTCGAATCATCGCCCTGGCAGAAAATATCAAAAGGCAACCGCGCCCGCATCGCCTCCGTGGCCTGCACCGCCGCGCGTCGGGAGGAAAACAATCCCAGCGTGCGTCCACCGGCGGCAGTGATCAAGCTGGCCAGCTCGTCCAAGAACTCCTCCGACAGATCATCACGCCCCGGCTGGGGAAGGTGGCGGGTGGAATACAAAATTCCCGACTTCGCCGGGTCAAACGGGGTGCCCGCATCCAGGCTGTCCCAACTGCCCTTCGGCAAGCCCCAGCTGGCGGCCATGGCGTTGAAATTGCCGCCGATGGTAAGGGTCGCGCTGGCCAACACCACTGTGTTGTCCAGAAACAGTTGGCTGTGCAGCAGCCCAGCCACTGACAGTGGCGCCACCTTGAGGGAGTCCCCGCGACGGTCATCACGGGTCAGCCACACGACGTCCCGCTGCTTGGCGGGATCATCCTCCGCGAACACTTCCAGCATGCGAATAATCGAATCGTGCAGTTCCTGCAGGTGTGCCGAGAGGGACGTGCGTTCCGCGTTCTTCTCGGGATCATTGGTTGCCTCGCCATCCGGGGCGGTGGCAATGGCAAACCGCAGGGACGTCAGGGCGTCGGTAAGCGCGCGCAGCGGGGGTTGCACCTGTTCGGGGAGGGTTGTCCAGCGGCCGTCGTCGCAGGTACCCAGGGCGTCGTCGAGTTCCTTGGCAAGGTCGGTCACCTTCACGTCGTGATCCTTGGTGCCGCCCAGCTTCCCGGCGCGCTTGGCGGCCAGGGTGAGGGCGGTGACGGACAGGTCGGCGGTGGCGACGGCGGTGATGCGGCCGTCGAGTTCGTGGGCCTCGTCGATGATCACCACGTCATGCTCCGGGAGGATACTCACCTCGGAAAGGGCGTCAATGGCAAGCATGGCGTGGTTGGTGACCACCACATCCACCTTTTGGGCTTTGCGGCGGGCCTGTTCAGCGAAGCAATCCTCACCCTGCGGGCAGCGGGAAGACCCCAGGCATTCCCGAGAGGTGACGCTGACCTGCCGCCACGCGAGATCCGGCACGCCCGGGTTGAGGGTATCGCGGTCGCCGGTGTCGGTGTCATTCGCCCAGTCGGCTAGGCGCGCGACCTGCTTTGCCCACCCAGGAGAGGTCTTCCTCTTCGATGAGGGCGTCGGGGTCCTCGTCGCGGGCGAGTTTGTTGAGGCACAGGTAGTTGGACCGGCCTTTGAGAATGGCGAAGGTGGGGGCGCGCTCCAGCAGGGGTTCCAGGGCCTCGGCAAGCCGTGGGAGGTCGCGTTCCACCAGCTGGGTTTGCAAGGCGATGGTAGCGGTGGACACCACAACCGTGGTGCCGGTGGCCTGAGCGTGCCGAATAGCGGGGACCAGGTACGCCAGGGACTTGCCGGTGCCAGTTCCGGCCTGCACGGCCAGGTGCCGCTGAACATCCAGGGCGTGGGTCACTGCCTCCGCCATACGCTGCTGGCCCGTGCGGGGGCTGCCGCCGAGGGCTGCGACGGCGGCTTCCAGGAGCTCGGCGGTGGTGGGAAGTGCACTGAGTGGGCGGCTAGATTGGGATGAGCTCAACGCTGCGATAACCGCCTAAAACCCAACAAAACGCGTGGCCAGTGCAGGCTCGTCACGGGAGAGTGCCAGTCCTTCCCAGGGCAGGGTGACCAGCTGCGCGGCCAGATACTCGCGGGATTCCTGCAGGCTGGGCAGGCCCTCCAGTACGGAGCCATTGCGCATGAGCGGCACCGTCAATTCGGTGGCTGTCAACGTGCCGATGGTGGGGATATCGTTGGCAAAGGGGTATACGACCTCTTCCACGGCGGTGCCAGTGTTGCGGCTGGTACGCACAGCGCGCTTTGCGCCGCCGTAGCTGGCCTTGTTGCGGGAGCGCTTAGCCACTGGGCGGCCTTCCACCTCCACCAGCTTGTACACCATGCCCGCCGTCGGTGCGCCAGAACCGGTGACCAGTGACGTGCCCACACCGAACACATCGACCGGGTCGCCACGCAAACCGGCGATGGCAAACTCATCCAGATCAGACGACACCACAATCTTGGTGTTGTGCGCGCCCAAATCATCAAGCTGTTTGCGAACCTGCCTGGTCAGCACGCCCAAATCGCCCGAATCGATGCGCACGCCCCCAAGCTCGGGTCCTGCCACCTTAATGGCCGTCTCCACGCCCTTGGTGATGTCATATGTATCCACCAGCAGTGTCGTAGAAACCCCTAGGGACTCTACCTGCGCGCGGAACGCCGCCTCCTCATTCGGGGTGCCGTCCTCGTTGACGTGCACCAACGTCCACGCATGCGCGGCTGTCCCCGCCGCAGGAATGCCGTAGCGGTGCGCCGCCTCCAGGTTCGACGTCGCGTCAAAACCAGCCAGGTACGCCGCCCGCGACGCCGACACCGCCGCATACTCATGCGTGCGACGCGACCCCATCTCAATCAACGTGCGGCCATCGGCAGCCGTCACCATACGGGCAGCCGCCGAGGCTATCGCCGAATCCGAATTCATGATGGACAAAATCACCGTCTCCAGAATCACGCACTCGGCAAACGTGCCGCGCACCGTCAGGATCGGCGAATGCGGAAAATACAAATCCCCCCTCGCGGTAACCATCAATATGGCCCGAAAAATGGTAATTCCGCAGGTAATCCAGCGTCGTGTCATCCAGGAACGACAAGTTGGCCAGTTGTTCTTCCGTAAACACGAAGTCCTGCACCGCGCGCAACACACGCGCCGTGCCCGCCACCACGCCGTATCGACGCTCGTTAGGCAACCGGCGGGCAAAAACCTCAAACGTACACGGGCGATGCGCCGTCCCATCCGCCAACGACGCCTGCAACATGGTCAACTCGTACTTATCCGTCAACAACGCACTTGACCGGTGCGGCACGTGCGGACTTTCGGCAGTCGAGGCGTCGATAAGCGAAGCGTCAGATGTGGTATCAGTGGTTTTTTTCGAAACGCCCCTCGGGGGGTGCGTCGTGGAATTCTCGGTGTTCACAAACACAAAGTCTAGCGAGATTTCCCCTCAGAGGGAGGCAACCAGGTACCCCAGAACCCAACAAACCACTACTGTTGGGGCTATGAGTTCACCCGCAGCTGTACCCGTTGAATCACAACAGGTCGAGGTAGTCACGAGCGAAAACCTCCCCTGGATGTGTATCGTCTGGGACGACCCAGTCAACCTGATGAGCTACGTCACCTACGTCTTCCACACCATCCTCGGCTACGACAAAAAACGCGCCCACGAGCTCATGATGCAAGTACACACCGAAGGAAAAGCTGTGGTCAGCACCGGCGAAAAAGACAAAGTTGAAGGCGATGTGAAAAAACTCCACACCGCCGGCCTCTGGGCAACCATGCAACAAGCAGGGTAGTCAATGTAGTAAGGTACAACAGTGCAAGCCTGGAAACGCAAGAAAGCCCTCATGCGGGCACCCAAATACACCACCACCTTCGAGCCCATGGAGCGTGAAGTCCTGGGGGAACTTGCCGCCACCGTCGCCGAAGCCCTGATCCACCGCTGCCAATCCGTACCCAAGGATGAACTCGAAGAACTCACTGGCATTCGCAGCGGCCACAAAGAGGCCCCCATGGACCCCTCCCTCGCGCGGCTTCTCCCAGACTTCGAGCGCGCCGGGGACGAAGAATACGAGGGCGACAACTCCCTCCTGCGCTCCATCCACGAAAACGACATTTGCCGCAACAAGCTAGAAAACCTGCAAGTAATCACCGAAGCGCTCGGGCCGGACGGCAACGTGCAGGTGGTATTGGATGAAACGCAAGTGCACGCCTGGCTCGCCGCCATCAACGATATTCGCCTGTATATCGCCTCGGGAGAGATCCACAGCGGCATCGATGGTGGGGTAGCGGCGCGCGAGGATCAGGAAATGCTCGTACAATGGCTCGCTTATAACCAGGAGTCCTTATTGGAAGCACTAACACAGGAGAAGTATTCCGGGTGAACTACCAATACCAACAGCCCTACGCGAGCCAGCCTGGGGATGGTTACAGTCCCTTCGGTGGCGCTGGCGTGAACAGTGCCAGTGGATTCGGCGGTCTCGGCGGCAACCCGGGTGTTCCAGGCACCCCTGGCGCGCAACCAACGCAACGATGGCGGCAAGTCCAGGAGAACGGCCACACCAGGCTTTTTACTGGTGTGACCTTGGCCATCGGTTACGTCGTGTCCATCTGGCTCGTGTTCTTTATCAACACCGGCCTGGGCAACAGCCTCAGCTACTACGGCATCCACCCCCTGGACCTGTCCTCAGTGTGGCACGTGGTCACCGCGCCGCTGTTGCACCTGAACCTGCAACACATCATGTCCAACACCGTGCCCGGCGCGATTTTCGTGTTCCTGATTGGGCTGTCCGGCAAGCGGACGTTTTGGGAGGTGACGCTGTTCTCGCTGGTTGTAGGCGGCGCAGGCACGTGGCTGTTCGGCGGTGTGGGCACCAACCACATTGGTGCCTCTGGGCTGATCTACGGCTGGTTGGGCTACCTGGTTATCCGGGGTTTTGCTAACCGCAGCGTGTGGCAGATTGTTATGGGGCTGTTCCTGGCGTTTTCCTACTCAGGTTTGATTTGGGGCGTTCTGCCCACGGACACTGGCGTGAGCTGGCAGGGCCACCTATTCGGCGGAATTGGGGGAGTACTCGCCGGATTGGTTATTACCTCTGATGACCCACCGCAGACGCAGCAGCGCCGTGCTCAGGGGCTTACCGGGAGGTAGGGCAGTGTTAGTTACCTCTCGCTGGCAATAGGTATAATCATTTTTCCGAGTTTTTTCCTGAGTCGCCGAGCGGGAGGAGATGGCTGTGCACTCAAGACTAGGCTTGCTGGGGCTGGCCGCAGGAGCACTCGTCGTCATCGTCCTCATCAGCGTGGTCACCATCGCCCTCCGCATCTCAGCGTCGCACAGCACTAGCCCAGGAATCGCCGCTTCCACAGCGGTCCTATCCACCCGCCCTGCCCCCAGCACTCCGCCGCAACCGGGAACCAATGGGACCGGACAATCGGCACGAACCCGCGCCACTGAGACGTCGACACGCGCCCCCAGCTCCGTGCCCAACACCGCCCCTGCTTGTCGACGGCGTGCGAGCGCCGGCAGGTGCCGACTACACCAAGGCGTACGTCAACGGCCCCACCAGCGCCGAATTTGGGCGGAACGTGCTGGAAAAATACGGACCCATCGCCCGCGGGCAGGGCGAAAGCACTGTCGAACTGGACGTTCACAGCCCCGTCACCGGTAAAAACTATCGCATGACCTGCACCAATGGTGGGAAAATCGTCTCCTGCACGGGAGGCAACAACGCGCAGGTATTCCTCACTAGGTAGCGCAGGTGAGTAGCATTGGTGAGCATGGCGGAACGAAACGCACCCATCGGCATCTTCGACTCCGGCGTCGGCGGACTCACCGTCGCCCGGGCCATTGTCGACCAGCTGCCTGACGAATCCATCATCTACATCGGCGACACCGCCAACGGCCCCTACGGCCCCCAACCCATCAGCCGCGTGCGCGAACACGCCACCCGCATCGCCGACGAACTTGTCGCCCGCGGCTGCAAAATGCTCGTCATCGCCTGCAACACCGCCTCCGCAGCCTTCCTCCGAGATGCCCGCGAGCGTTACGACATCCCCGTGGTTGAAGTCATCCTTCCCGCCGTCCGGCGCGCCGTGGCCACCACCCGCAACGGGAAAATCGGCGTGATAGGAACCCAAGGAACCGTCAACTCCGGTGCCTACCAAGACCTCTTCGCAGCGTCCCCCCACGTCACCGCCTACGCGCAAGCCTGCCCACGATTCGTGGACTTTGTGGAACGCGGCATCACCTCCGGGCGGCAAATCCTAGGAATCGCCCAAGCCTATGTGGAGCCCCTGCAAGCTGCAGGTGTGGACACGCTGGTACTCGGTTGCACCCACTACCCGCTGCTCTCCGGCGTTATCCAGCTCGCCATGGGTGAGCACGTGACACTCGTCTCCAGCGCCGAAGAAACCGCCAAAGACGTTGTGCGCATTCTTAGTGAGAATGACATGCTGGCAGAGCGTGACGGTGACGGGGCCGAACCAGTGGTGCGGAGCTTCGAGTCTACTGGGGACCCAGCTTTGTTTGCCCAGCTAGCCGACCGATTCCTCGGGCCTCATGTGACACAAGTCAGCCAATTGGGAGCTGTGTAATATTCCTTGCAAGAAGCCGTCTGAGAAGGGCAAAAAGTTCCCCAAACCATATGCGGCATGGCACAGTAGCCCTTATGAAGTTGACGATCCTCGGATGCACCGGAAGCCTTGGCGGTCCCGACGGACCCGCCTCAGGCTACCTCCTCACGGTGGACCGCATGCCCGCGCTCCTCATGGACATCGGACCCGGCGTACTGGCAAAAATGCAGACAGTGCACCAGCCGGAGGATGCCCACGTTGCCTTCAGCCACCTTCACCCTGACCACTGCCTCGACTTCCCCTCACTCATGGTCTGGCGGCGATTCAGCCCCTCAGCCACCACCGACCGCCGGCACATGTGCCTCGGGCCGCGTGACACCCCAGTGCGCTTGGGTCGACTCTCCGCCGACACGCCCGACGGCATCGACGACATGTCCGACACCTTCGCATTCAATGCCTGGACTGATGGTGTGAGCGAAATGGTCGACCGACTCACCATCACCCCCTATGCCACCGTCCATCCCATCGAATCCTACGCGCTCCGCGTCGAAGAATCCGGGGCCAACGGCGGTGTGATTGCTTATTCCGGCGACTCAGGCTGGACCGACAACCTCATCGACTGCGCCCGCGGTGCCGACATCTTCATCTGCGAAGCCACCTGGGGCGCAACCAGCGAAGGAAAAAACACCCTGACATGCACCTCTCCGGTGCCGAGGCTGGGCGCATCGCCCGCGAAGCAGGCGTGGGCAGATTGGTTTTGGTCCACATTCCGCCGTGGGGCGATCCCTTGGGGGCTTTAAAGGCCGCCCGCTCCGAGTTTTCCGGCGAGGTGATTGTGGGGGACGAGCGGAATGGAGTTTGAGGTTTAGGTTGGCAGAGCGCTGAGGGAATTACCCCCGCGCGGAAACCCGCAGCCGGTGGTGGGCGTCGAAAAGCTGAGGTAGGCGAGGTAGAGCACGGCGAAGCAAGCAGCGGTGGTGGCGGCAGCGATGACAAACATGATGACTATCTGGTAGCGCACGGCCGTATCGGGGAGGAGCCGCCGAGGATCTGGCCGGTCATCATGCCGGGAGGCTGACCACGCCCATCACCGCCATGCTGTTGAGCGTGGGGATCAGCGCGGTGCGCAATGCGCTGGTGAAGGCGCTGTGGCTGGCCTCCCAACGCGTGGCACCCATGGCTAGGAGCGCGTCTATGCGTTCGCGACTGTGGTGGAGTTCCGACGTGTAGCGGTCCACAGCCAGGGAGACGCCGGTCAGACCATTACCCAGAACCATGCCCAACATGGGGAATGAAGTACTGCGGGTCATACCACGGGCGCACGTCCACAATAATGTGCAGCGCCAGGGCGGTGAGGAGGAAAGAACTGCACATGATGGCAAGGAAACAGTCGAGAAGCAGGCGCGGGTAGGGGTATTCGGGGCGCTTGCTGGCGGCCTGCGAGGCGAGGAACGCCATCAGCACCCCAATCGCCAGCACCACCACCGGATTGTGCAGGGAAAACACCCATCTCAGGATCAAGCCGACCAGCAGCAGCTGCGCCGTCATGCGCAAGCCAGAGATGAGGATGTCTCGACCCAGACCCAGGCGAAGCCGCCATGATAACCCCAGGGTGAGCAGCATCAACCCCGCCGCCATAGCGAGATGCAGGGTACTAATTTGTTGAGCCACTGCCGCCTCCCAACGAATACTGATCCGTGGCGATGCGCTTCTTCGCTTCATCATCATGTCCGACCCACAGCAACGCTCGCTCACCCGATGTGGACCACGCCACCACATAATCTTCCGTGAGTCTCGCCAACTGGTGGTCCAGAGCCGCCGTCACTTCATCCAACAACAACACCTGCGGATCCAGCTGCAACGCCCGCGCCAGCGCCACCGACTGCTGCTGACCACCCGATAGCGTATCGACGTCCTGACGCAACAACGCCGCGTCCCTCCCCAACGCCTCCAACAATTCCGCCGCCCTGCCTTCATCCCACGCTCGGTGCTGATGCACCCCAAACCCAAACGGCTGTGCCATGGCATCCGCAACCGTCCCCGGCGCGAAACTCGGACGCTGCGGTACATACATCACGCGGGAACGATACCGGGGCACACCCCACTCGGCGGGGGTTTTGCCGTGGAGCCGACACTCACCGTCGCTGGGATCCAAACCCGCGACGGCGCGGAGGAGAAGGGACTTACCGGAACCGGAGGGGCCGTCGATAAGCAGGCGGGAACCAGGGGAAACAGTGAAACTAACGTCCCTCCACACGGGAACCATGCAGGTAAGGTGCGAAACAGTCAACACGCCACTGATAGTAGGCTAAAACGCATGACTTCATTCAAACGAGCCGACGGCCGCGCCCAAGACGAGATGCGACCCATCCGCATCACCCGAGGATTCACCAACAACCCCGCAGGCAGCGTGCTTGTGGAATTCGGCAACACCCGCGTCATGTGCACCGCCAGCGTGGAAGAACGCATCCCGCGCTTCAAATACGGCTCCGGGGAGGGCTGGCTCACCGCCGAATACTCCATGCTGCCCGCCGCCACCCACGAACGCATGCCCCGCGAATCCATGAAAGGCAAAAGTCAAAGGCCGCACCCACGAAATCTCGCGATTGGTTGGCAGGTCCCTCCGGGCGGCTATTGACCTGCAGGGAACTCGGGGAAAACACCATCGCCATCGACTGCGATGTCCTGCAAGCCGACGGCGGCACCCGCACCGCCTCCATCACTGGCGCGTACGTCGCCCTCGCCGACGCCATCGCCGAACTGAAACGACGCGGGGTGGTCACCGGAAACCCCCTGCTCCCGCCCGTTGCAGCCGTCTCCGTTGGGCTCATCGACGGCCACGTCTGCCTTGACCCTGCCCTACGAAGAAGACTCCCGCGCCGATGTGGACATGAACGTCATCATGACCGAATCCGGGGAATTCGTGGAAATCAAGGCACCGGCGAACACTCCACCTTCACCCGCGAACAACTGAACCAGCTTCTCGACGCCGCGGAAAAAGGCTGCCGCGAAATCATTGCTGCGCAGAAAGCGGCGTTGGAGGGGAGCCTGGTGTGCGGGTCAGCGCTGCGGGGGATGCTGCGGTGGTGGCGCATGAAAATCCATGTAGCCTCCCGCAACCCCAAAAAAACTCCGGGAACTCGCGCGTGTTGGACGCCGCAGGATCGACGGGGTGGAACTCGTTTCACAGCTGACGTTGCGCCCCTACGAAGAACCCGTAGAAAACGGTCGCACCTTCACCGACAACGCCCTGATCAAAGCACGCGCCGGGGCAGCTGCGACCGGGCTTGTCACGCTGGCAGACGATTCCGGGCTGACCGTTGACGAGCTCGGCGGCATGCCTGGGTACTTTCCGCGCGCTGGTCAGGCCAGCATGGTGACGACGCCGCGAACAACGCGCTGCTGCTCGCACAAATGGCAGATGTGCCCAACGACCGCCGGGCAGCTGCTTTTGTGTCCGTGTGCGCGCTGGTCACCCCGGACGGTGCGGAGTATGTCTCCGAAGGTGTGTGGCCCGGACTTTTGCTGAGAAGTGTTGTTGGGGAAGGTGGTTTTGGGTACGACCCGATCTTCGCTCCCCTGGACGAGGCGGCGGGCGGGCGCAGCTCCGCCGAACTAGCGCCCGAGGAAAAAGACGCGCTCTCACACCGCGGCAAAGCGCTCGCGGGGCTTGTTCCAGTGTTTAGGGAGTTGGCGGCGGGGTAATTGTACTGAGTAGTTGTAATGACAAAATTATGAAGGTGTCAGTAGGTTGGTCCCTTATGGGTATGTTGGGTCATCCGATGTTGTGGGTTGATCCCAACGTACTCAAAGCATGTTCAGGTGTGCTGTCGGATGCAGTGCTTAATATGTAAAAACGGTGTTGTCAGAGGCGGTTGGAGGACAGGCAGGTACGGTATAACCGACGGCATCGGCCAAATTCGGTATATGGTTGAACGAGTAATCGCGAATATGAAGACATGGCGTATCTTACATACCGATTGCAGGGCGCCGAAAGAGAAAATCGTGATGGTTATTAATGTGGCGCGGAAATTGTTATTCTTTCACACCCTGAATAACCCTCATCCCTTGAGGGGAGAGGTGGCCTTAAAAGCACTACAATGCACTCTAAACAGGTAAACTTATGTCGGTCGCGGTCATCAAGATCGCTCAGAGTGCAGTGGTGTTATTGTCACTACATTATGACTCTTAGTGATTTCGGTCAAGAAAACCCCTAATTCCTAAAAAATCGTATGATTCGAACTTTTCAATATTCCCCAATTAATAGAGGAGATATCCACATCGCTATACGATGGTATCGTAACGCATTCAACCCCTAAACCCGGGTTCTAAACACATTTCACGGTCGCCAGCACCTTGCTCATAACCAAACATCACCCACCCGCCATATAAACTTTTTAAAAATGATCGAACATCCTCTCCCTCGATATCATTACCAAAGGTCGCTTGAAATTGTTGAATTATTTGACTATTTAAATCATCACTGTTAGTTATTACCACCTCTCCAGCAGGATGATCATTTGCAGGATAGTAGATCGAAAGAAATTCATCAACTGTAACAGGTAGATATATTTCAATTATCGCACCAAAATCAGGCTCCAGCAAATCATTAAGAGCTTCAATGAAATCAGACAAACCTTCAAAATCTTCAGGGTTCGTCGCGTGTGTTTTGGTCATATCTTCCCACCAATAAACCTTAACACTATCATTGTTTAGCCATGTGTCTATATCATCTTTAGTGCAGTGATCGGCAAAAACAAAACACCTGGAACCGGGGTGTCCTTCTATGTATTGAAGCACATAGTCAAAAGGAGCATAAATAGATTCTGGTGGCGAACATAGTTCGTAATGCCAATAATCTGTTGAAAAATTTGGATTTTCCATAATATTGAACAGATTCTCTATCGATTAACCTTCATTAGTTGAATAATTTTTTAAATTTTTATCTTCTTTCAGAAGTTCTAACGCATCTTCTGATATATATAGCCTTTTGTCAAAAAGGACCTCAGTCCGCTGTTGCGTATAGAACGTTCACATGTTTCTCAAAAACCGTTATATATCCCCTTTCACTACATCAACTATTTTTCCCTATTCCATCTATTTGGGCAGGCGAGCAAGTGGGTATAGATCGCTGCTACATCAATCATCGTTGCTTTCGCATAGTCCAGCAGCTTTTTGCTCGGCATGGAGACGGCAAACGCTCATGCCAATCGAGGCCCTTCCACTCTGCTGGACTAACTAAGGTAACGATATTTCAGCCCAGGATAATCCGCTGGATTCAGGTTATGCGCAGCGGCCCGACGCGAAGTACAGATTTCCTTCCTTATCCATCATACCAGCGACGTTAAAAACTGCCTTGTAGACTTTCATCAGAGTTTCTGATGAATGTAACCTCACTAATCATCTCTGAAAATTGAGACTCGGTAGCTGGGGCATGCTTTTGAGTGCGTCAGGGTCCACCCACAACACCGATTACCCGATTACGCCCCCTGCGGTGTCAGCTGGATTCGGCGCCACCCCAATGGATCCTGGGAACCATACACCCCAGACCACGGATCGTCAAAACCGAAAACCGGTTGATACACCACTCCCGACTCTTTGATCCCTCATACTGACCAATAAACAACAACGGCGAATCCACACCACGCCAACAGCGCCTACCATACAACGACTGGGGTCACCCACCCGCCACCGAACCATCATCCAGGTCAATGGAGTTTCCTGCGGCGCACCAGCCAAATCCGCCACCAACGCATAAAACACCGTGCATCCACCTGGTGCTGCGACCACCCACACACACCACCACCAGCGTCAGCAGATGTCACCAGCAACAACACCACCCGTGGTTTGATGCAGATTAAGCTGACCCACCATCACCCCACTAACAGGATCAGTCACCCACACCCGACCCACCACAGGCACCTTATCACCACAAGTACCAGCGCTGCGGTGACTGTTTTCTGGGTGCCCACCAGCGGCCACAGCAGCATTTATGCCATAGCAACCAGCCACACAAGCATCAGCAGTCTGCACATCAACGCTGGTATCAGCAGCAGGCGTGACCAAATACTCAGCCACCAACTGCGACCCCGAGTACACAAACACCCACCGCAAAACCACACAGGGCACCACTAGTGGGCGAACTCTTATCGACGCCCACCCCGAGACCCATCATCGCTGTCACCAAACCAGCAGCACCCACTCCCACACAGGGGTACCCGTTTAACTGTACCGTACCCGACGCCCACTTGCCGACGACATAAATGTATCTGACCTGGAAATATTCCTCAAATATCACCCCGTTAAGCAGTCTGCAGGCACCACGCCTCGGAGCTTCTATGCAAAAATAAGAAAATTTTCATCGGAATACATGCATGACGCGTTAATCCTTTCTGTTTGACGATCCAGTAACCAAAAAGAAACATCCATCATAAGGAGCCAACGCGTGACCGACCCAGCAAAATTCACAGTTGATCACAACGCAGTGAGCTTCCACATAGACCAACCACGCGGCTAGCAGCGTCGAACTAGAACCAGAAGAATCCACCCACTTTTTAAACGTCATCGAACCATTACGCGGAGAGTGGAAAGGGAGCTCCTTCTGAGTCCTGGGACACCATGACTGCACGGTGGCACGACTTAATCTCAGTAATAGACGTGACGCAAATCACTCACAGGCCGCTATGGACACCCAGGCAACATCTACCAAACAGGGACGCGGACCAGACCCAGCAGATACAAAATCGATTCTCCGGCATGGACACAGCCTCCGGGGACATGCTATAAAACCCACTAAATAAAAATCACAAAAATAAAAGGCACATACGCATGCGGGAACTCCACATCCAAATCTTGACGCACTCCACGATGTCGAGAGGCTTTGAAAAATTTCAGAATCGAAAATTAATAATTTCACTCGAACCATCCAGTTTGCTTTGCTGGGCGCTGACCACGTGTCCGGCGCAGCAATGGTAAACGCCGTCTGGGAATTTGAAACCACCTGAACGGCTCACGAGAAACACTACTGAAAACACGAATTTACTTCAGGGTGAAGTCTCCAAAAATCGCCGACACAGCCCGCGACCCTCGACGAAATCAAAGCGTCTGGAATGTTAGAGCTCGCCGGGGCGATGGAAGGAAACAAGGATGTTTCGCCTCTGCATCTGTGCAAGCATCTATGCTTTTAATGAACAAACCGCAAAGCAAATCAGAATTTGGCATCCCTTACAACCATGGATAGACTTCACAAAATTATTGAGTCAATAGGAAAATCCGTGGAAGCCCTCAGCCTTTTCTGGGTCGCAAACCGAAGCCGACCAATACTACGAGATGATGGCGAAGTTCAAGACCGCAGCAACAGAAGTCACCACCATTCTCAACAGTGTGGAAGCAGCGTTGGAATCAGTGCGTGTGGACACCCTCAAACTTCCGTAATGGCGTTCGTGACGCCCCTGAACAATACTGAATAGACACTAATAGGATTAGTGTCACGATTCCCTACACTCCTTGCTGCCCTTTCTTTTAGTATATAACATACAAAGATTTTGCCATTGGCGGCGAGCCCTGAAATGATCCAAAAAGGGCTGATCAATTCAAAGAATTTGGCGAATATTCTCTGATGCTGCCGCTAAAATCAAGACAATGCATGACATTGGATTTTTTAGGCGATGAAGGGGAACGATATCAGAACTTCTAGGGGCGAATTTCCCAACCAACCCTAGAAATAACTGACATGCCCATATTGGAACAGCAAACGCCATCCAGTATTACCATGATGCGTTGGTTGACAGCTTGGCAAAAATGAGCAACCTCACCATGGTTGCGAGTGGTCATCAATGTTGTGCAGCAAGCATTCTACGCACGGCAAACCGCACAAAAATGCCCTGCTGCGCAGCTACTGCTTTTAATGTGGCCTTAGTGAGCACGCCGTTGTTGGCGACTCCTGCCGCCCTGGGAGCCATTGCCGTGATGGCTAAAGCCGACACTGCGGCAGCAATGGCTGAGGATGCCTTGGTCATTGCGCTTAATCAATTACCGGGCTGCCCGGGAGATATGGGAGGCAGACCCTGAAAAAGCAGCAGGGATTAAAGATCATCTCACCGCAGAAACGCATACTGCGGCCGCGCGTGTTGATGAGCAAGCCAGGAAAAGATTCAGAGACAATGCTGACTATCATCGTGAGCAGTGGAATAAGATCGTTGCTAAAGCCAAAGAAATTGCCACGGACAAAGTCAAAAGCTTTGGAGTTTGTGTCCGAAGCTCTCCTGCTTATAGGTGCCGTTCTGCTCTTCTTCCCTGGTGGTCAACTATTTGGCGGTATCGCTACCGTTGTCGGGTTGCTTCTTTAAAACTGGGTTGATGGGCAACAGGAAACAGTGAGTTGGCAGTCTCTAGCTTTTGACGTGGTCACCCATACCAGGAGCTAAAATACTCAAAAATTAGGCAAAGCAGGAAATTAGGAGCAGCAGGCGCGCGTCTGGCTAAAGGCATCGAGACATCACTCAGCCAGTGTCAAGGCCACAGCAATTGCCATTCCCAGCAAGACAGCGGAACTGGCACGTGGTGCCTTTACGGAAACTGAGCTTGGATCCGGTGGATATGTCCACCGGTGTGCTGATCGACTACGAGACAGATGTGTCCATTGATGGAATACCGCTGCTGATCATTGATCGCAATAGCAACAGCGGTCACGCCATTGGTCGAGCATTGGGCCCGCAGTGGGTTTCACGCATTGATTGCCGCATTGAAATATGCACCAATGAAATTTTTAATGCTCGCCCCGGATGGTGCTCTGCTGACCTTCCCACCGGCTCCGTTGGATGGCTCTGAAGCACGCGCGGATGGCCGACCCCGGCTGCTGTCGTTTGTTGATGGTGCTTATCGTGTCCGTGATATTGCCGCTGGCCTGACGTATGTTTTTCGATCACAGCCGAGCAGTCGTTGGTGCGTCCCACCACCCTATCCCCTGATGAAGTGGCTAACCATGATGGTGCTGCTGATGAATTCGGACGTAGTGTTGCTGAATCATCGCTGGCAGGTGTTATTGGCAGTGGCATCGAGGTTGGTCTTAGTTCGGTACTGCACCGTACAGGCCACTGGATTGAATACGATTACGATGCCTCCAGTGGACCTTACGTCCACTATTCGCCGCAGCGACGGCACCATCTGTGCACTTGGGGTGGATCGGCGCACCGCACGCCTGGCTGATGTTTACTTAACCCATGTTGATCATCACACAGAAGAACCCGTCAGGCTTGTGTCCTATGAGTATGACGCTCATCGGTCGTCTTAGGCGCGTTGTTAATTCAGCGGATGGGGCATTGGGGTATCACCATGATGATGGTGGTCGTATTTGCGGGTTGGACAGACCGAAACGGTGTGACCTATAAGTATCAGGCTTTGACGAGCACGGGCTGTGGTAGCGCAGGCAGGGACATGGTGGTGTGCTTGCCAATGCCGCTGTGTGGCTGGATGATACTGGATCGATGCGCCAGAAGGCGGCAAAGTCTGCGTTGCCATAGAGACTGCAGTTGCCTCTGCAGGAGATCCGCGTCTTATGGGGGATGAGGTTGCTGACCAGCGCATCAACAACTTCAAGCACCCCGCTGGTGCAGGCACTACCTCGGGCGGGCTTTGGGGGCTGGGCTGACCGGGTCCGGTCGCACCGGTGTTCGTGATGATGATCAGTGGACTGTTCCGCACGAGTGGCTTCATCGATGAGGTGTTGGGGATATTCGTCCCACTGTGTATCGTTCAACAGCTGCTGGTGATGTCTGGCGTGATTGCACCAGATGGGCATGTGAAGACCACAGCCACAATCAGTATCACGCCATTGTTGAGGTTATCGCTGCTGATGGTGGGTCAGTCGGATTGATTATGACGACAATGGCTGTATTACAAAACGTGTGTTTGCCGACGGTGGAACAGAACATGTTCAGCTGGGTCCGTGGGGTGCCTGCTCAGGTGACTGGTCGTGATGGTGCAGTGACGGAGTATGAGGTGGATGCTGCTGGTTTGGTGACAGCAATGATGGGCCCGGGTGGGCGTCGATTAGAGTTCGCCTACCAGTGGCGCCCGGGTGGTGTGGTGCCACTTGCCTCTGCTTCAGAGCAATACGGCGCGGTGATTACCGAATGCGATGACGCAGGCCGAGTAATCGCGACCACCGATGTGGGAGGATCGCCGCACCAGCGTGGTGACGCGATGCCGCGGGCCGGGTGGTTGAATCCATGGATGCCACCGGGCGGTCACTCGGGTGGACTACTCGCCGGAAGGGTGGCCCTGGCGGATGACCCACCCGGATGGGTCTTGTTCGTATGCCACCCAGTGACGGGAGGGCACTGTTATTGCCACCACCGATCAGTCCGGCAGTGACCACCACCACCCTATACGGTGTTTGATACCCCGCAGGTGGTGACTAATTGGCAGGGCAGACCACCCCGGTGGTCTATAACAGTCAGCTGCAGCCAGTGGAGGTTATTAATGCTGATGGGCGACACTGGTGGTTTGACTATGACCTCTGCGGCAGGATGACAAGCCAGCGGGACTACAACGGGCATATCACCCGGTATGAGACGAATCGTCGTGCCGGATGGTCCAGCGAGTATCGACGCCGTAGGGCAGCGCACCACCATCTGGCGGGACGTGCAGGCAATATTGTTCGCCAGTGATAGCCCTGCGGGGGTTACCTCGTGGTTGTGGCGACACAGCTGGCAGGTTAGTCCAGGTCACCTCGCCAGATGCGGTGGTGGACTATGCCTACACCGATGTGGGTGAGGTCATCGGTGAGACGATTACCCTGCCCTCGGGGAGCGTTTCGGTGCGGGCACGCCACAGGATGAGGATGCTGGGGTGTTGGCGATTGCGTTGCCGACCGGGCAGGTGGTTCGGCAGGAGGTGCGTTTTGGACTCTGCTGGTCAGGGCGGGATTGATATTCGCTTTCGGTGAGCAGTTGGTTGGGCAGGTTGGCTTGCACCATGATGTGTTGTCGCGGACGTTGTGCTGGCAGCTGGGGGCGATCACCAGGACGCGGCAGTGGATGAGCGGGGTCGGGTGACTGGGGATGTGGTCACCACTATGACACCGGCCGCAGGAGGTGTGCGAAATCACCTGGGGTGCCGATGGTTGAGTTTATGGCTGCTGGCACTGCTGGGGGTGTGGTGGCTGGTCGGTGGTGGTCGGGAGGCCACTGATCAGGTCAGTGTGATTGAGGATGTGCTGCGTGGGACGGTGGCCCTGATACGGATGCTGCGGGTCGGGTCACTGGTGTGTCCCGCACACCAGCAATGCCTGACGTACGTGGCGTTGATGCTGTTCAGGGTGCGCAGAGCGTTGGTGGTGTTGGTGTGGAGGTGTATGGGTTTAGTGCTGCGGGATGGTCGAGGCGATTACGGCCCCGGATTTCACCCGTCTCCCGCCGGGTTGGCTAAATCCGCGCGTGCCGCACACCAGGCGCAAGCAGGACTGGAACATCCATAGGTAGAGAAGGTGCATGCTCGGGGGACGTTGGTGACTGGTGGGGAAAACCTCGTACCGGTATGACCGGCTGGGCCGGGTCGGGAGACCGTGACGAGGCGGACGTCGGTGGGGTCGGTGGTCAAACGGTTTGGGTATGTTGGTTCGACTGGTCAGGTGTCGTGGTTTTCGTCGTCGGATGCACCAGAAGTGGTGTGGTGGTATTCCCTATGATGGCCTAGGGTCGCAGGGTGGCGAAAACGTGTGTGGATGCTGCTACTGGTGGGGTGGTTTCGCGGTGGGTGTTTCAGTACTTGGGGTCGCAGTTGGTTGCTGGAGTATGTGGTCACGCCTGCTGCTGATACCAGCGTTGATGTGCAGACTGCTGATGCTTGTGTTGCTGGTTGCTGTGGCATAAATGCTGCTGTGGCCGCTGGTGGGCACCCAGAAAACAAACCACCGCAGCGTTGGTGCTTGTGGTGATAAGGTTCCTGTGGTGGGTCGGGTGTGGGTGACTGATCCCTGTTAGTGGGGTGATGGTGGTCAGCTTAATCTGCATCAAACCATGGGTGGTGTTACTGGTGTGGCTTCTGGCGGCGTAACTGGCGGTGTTGTTGCTGGTGACGCTTATGCCGCTGCTGGTGGTGGTGTGTGGGTGGTCGCGGCACCAGGTGGATGCGGTGTTTTATGCGTTGGTGGCGGATTTGGCTGCAGTGCCGCAGTGAACTTATTGACCTGGATGATGGTTCGGTGGCGGGGTGGGTGACCCAGTCGTTGTATGGTAGGCGCTGTTGGCGTGGTGTGGATTCGCCGTTGTTGTTTATTGGTCAGTATGAGGATCAAGAGTCGGGGTGGGTGTATAACCGGTTTCGGTTTTATGATCCGTGGTCTGGGGTGTATGGTTCCCAGGATCCATTGGGGGTGGCGCCGAATCCAGCGACACCGCAGGGGTATGTGGGTAATCCGGTGTTGTGGGTGGACCCCTGACGCACTCAAAGCATGCCCCACGGCTTATAATGAACAATTAAGGAAATGATTGAGATCATGGCCAACATTGCCAAAGCAGATCCTAGAGTTCCCAATATTCCTAATGTTGCTGGATACAATATTGCAGGCATATTAGATTCAAATGGTGTTATGCATTTTGCGATGTCAGGGCTTGAAAATTTAGACCCCAGTAAATATCCTGGTCTAAATATCGTAGTGAGAGAGATGGAGCACGCCTCCAGTCTCAAAGGGAAGGAAAATGCTGTTCAGCGAATACTTGGGCACGCTGAGCGCAAGCTTTTGGATCATGTTTTGGAGAAAAATTTGGATGTGATCGCTGCATGTTCTTGGTATCCAATCTGCCCAACACCACACCAATCTTGGGCTAAGTTCGTTCAAGATGGTATCGTTGATGGAATAAAGACGTGTCAAAAAATCTTTTCGGAGTTGGGTTTGGTGAAGAAAAGCCCACACGTCTATGCCCTTAAGGAGATTAGTCTTATCCGATAAGAATTTTTTTATAATGATTTATCTGGACTATTTCTGAGATTTTATTTTCGCGAAACCCATCATTGGATAGTTGTAAAAAGCTAGTTTCAAAAGTTAAGGCTGGAGTTGTTATTGTGGTCAAATCTGTATATAAATATAGCCCACTCTACATTTATATGGAACAAGAGGATTATCCTTCGGTTGCTCTCTAGAGTTCATTGCTGGACGATATTAATAATTCTGATTTTCATTGTTTTATTTTTTATAAGAAATATGCAATCTAGTTTTTGTTGATTTGTTAAAGAGAAATGGAGCAGTTGATATATATTGGAAGAAGAGGCTTGACTCGCAGATAGATAAGGAGTTGATGGCCTATTATCCAAGCCTTTGAGGGCGGAGTTTCAGCGATTGTAGAAATGAAAAAGCCTTTTTCGACTGAGGAACTAAAAGAATGTATACTATCAAATTCCGGATAAAAATTATCCGATAGGGGAAATAATAATTACTCCTCGAGGCAAATTTCAGATTCAGTCTTAGATGCATTTTTTTGAATATGCGACCGGAGAGTCCGATGTTCCTTCTAAATATTTAGATATTATATTTGATACAATTGGCCTTTTGGAGCTATGCGTGCGAATATAGCGAGTATCCAGAAATTTCGCCCAGTGATGTCGTGATAATTGGTCAAAAGAGTAGTCTCAACAAAAGACTCATTTGATTGGGGAGCGAAGTTTGATCCAATAACGGGACAGAGTATTGGGTGATTTTAGAAAAAGATCTGAACTGGGCTGATATTTCGATTTCTTTTTGAGTTTTTCTGGCAGCACGGGTACTGGTAGCCCCCTCAATTATATAAATCCCCAGGCTAGCGCGCATGTCACATGCACAAAGAAAGAAACTAACTGTTAGGTCTACCATTAACCAAAAAAATACCAGCAACTAGAAAAGAGGTTCTTTCCACATGCTAGTTCGCCGCACGCATCTCGATAACATAAGCCTAAATTCTCGATGCCATTTGCTGTTGGCTGACTCTACCATCGCAGGCCACGAGATGGTAGAGTCAGCTAAGCCAGTAGCTTCAAAAGTTATACTGCGCTAAGGGTGAATATTGATGCTTGGTTTGATAATGAGCATGTCGCGGTGCATTGGTGGAAGTAATAACTTCAACAGCGACGACTGGTCTTCTCTCAATGCTTGTTGAATCTTTTAATCCGACAACGCATAATTTTTGTGGGAATACTTGAGGTTTCATCACTGGTTTTCCTGGAATGCTTTTGGATGAGTTCTTTATTGCTCTAGAAAGTGATTGTAGGATCACATTTTGTTGTGTATTAAGCCCGGGTTTTTAGTGTGTCTATACGGAACTATGTGATGTATGAGTATTAAAATAAATATCAAGTGGTTTTCGCATCACGGTTGGACACCTAGTAAATGCGTAACATTGTGTTTGACATGCATCTTGACGCCTACCCAAAGAAGTGGCGAGGTGTATATTTACTCGTGTGGTGAAAGATTTGACTAAAGGCTCGAACTAAGATCATCACAGGCGCGTTGCTCAACTTCAATGAAGTAGCCGCCTTGTTCGTCAGTCTAGCCTGCATTCTGGCAGGAACACCTTCATGTACCAGCTCGTAGACGGTTTGCCACACCTGTGCCGCCGGGTTGCTCCCAGCGAGGTTGCAGCTCTTTCAGGATGAAGAAACGGTGGGTTGCCGGGGCGTCGATAAGCGCTGTTTGAGAATAGGTAAAACCGCATCGCGCAGCAATACGTGCGATGCGGTTTCTTAAGCAGAACGCCGGGTGGAGGCTAGCGGCATTGCTGTTTCAGCCAGGCTGCCGCTTCCTCGGCGGGCTTGTCGGTGGTGACGTCGGGGTTGATGGGCTCCTCAGCGAATTCCTCGCCGGTGCGAGCGATATCCTTCGCCATGGTGATGACGAGTGATGCGCCGTCAGGCATCTCGATAGGCACGTTTGCACTGGTGAAACCAGCGGTTGGTTGGCCGAATGTTCGTGCGTTGCTCAGGCCCCTAAAACTCAGCACCGTTGCCTCGGCCGAGCTGGCAGTGTCTTTGTTGGTCAAGATGGCCACGGGCTTATTGGTGAACTTGCCTTTCGACGCCGCCGTGGTGTTTGTGCCCCTCCCGTGACGGAGGAACCGTCAATCTTCACGTCTGTCGTGGTGTAGCGGTTCTTGAATTGCATCACGGTACCGTCGGGAAGCAGGGAACTCACGCCCTGCGAGCATGGGGACCCATGTCGCCGCCGTCATTGCCCCGGAGGTCACAATTGCGCCGCAGGAGTTTGGCATGTTGTCTACCAGTCCTTTTGCTGCGGTGTCGGCGTATTCCTGGCCGACAGGACCGCTCGCCAAGCTGGGAAGCTTGGCGGTCACAATGCCATCAGCGGCGGTGACCTTGGGCAATTCGGTGTTGTCCTTCGTGCCGCTAATGTTGCTCCTGGGTGGCCTGAAAGAGGAATGCTTACCACCTGCGACTCGCGCGACGTCGTTAAGGACCGAATATGTGTCCTGACGGTCTTGGCGTCTTTCACCTTGGCTTTCTGGCGTCTTTGCGTGCCTGCGCAAACTCGGGTTTATCGGCATAAATGCCATAAAGCTCGATGAGATCAAGCGCATATGTGGCGTATTGCTGTGGATTGTTGGGATCCTTGGGCTTTTCGGGTTCTTTGGCTATTGCCTGCTGAGAAGAAAGATCAGCGGGGATGCTTTGGGCGTTGTTCAGCGGCGCGGCACTTGCGGCGGGAACCGCGATGCACAGTGCGGCAGCAGTAAACAGCGGTGCTGATGGAAACGAGGGTCTTGTTCATGGTGAACTCCTAACTGAAAAAGAGGTCTCCGGGTTGGCACTCCAGTGTTTCTGCATAGTGCTGCCAACGTGGAAAAACGGACAGCTTTAGCGCGATTGTTTTTAAGGACTGAAAGGTTGACGGCAGTCACGCCCACTTTTTGGGCGAGTGCTGAGAGCGTGATCCCACGTTCCTCAAGAAGCTTGTCAAGGTGGCAGTAGACTTTACTCATCTAACCCACGCCCTCCTCGTTTTCTTTCACGGCGACACCATAGACGCACTACGGACACCACGCTGAATAGTAATAACTATTATAGTGAAGGCCGAGTTGAAAAACAGGCTGCAATATAGCGGTATTGAGAAGTGCAGTCTGTGTTATGCCAGTGTGCTTATGTGTCCTTTTGTGCGGATACGGTCTAGTTGCCTCCACAAAATAGCAACAAAGCTGTACTGAATATAATTGAGCTAGAGCACTCTTTTGTATGACTCTTTGTGTGCTTTCCATACTGTGGGTATAACCCTGTGGGCATAACGGTCCCCTTTGCCTTATGGTTGAGCTCGGTATTAGTGCGATATGGCTTGTACGCTGCGCATATGTTCTGTACGTTCCCCGGTAGTTGCATCCCACATGGTGGCGATGGTCGAGAATATGCTGGCATTTTCGGTCAGTATGGTCATAAGCGTGATTCCGTCCGCAAGGACGAACATGAGCAGTGCTGTACTTTCTTTTTTATGGTTTTTGCGGTGTGTCCACGATAGTTCCTTGTTCATCTTGCGGTTGAGGTAGATGGTTGCTTTGTGTTTCATGCGTTAAATCAACCCTCCTGGTCCCTCCTGCATCAGTATGCCGCGTTTGACTATGATTGTCATGATGATGAGGGTGATCAAGAAGAAATAGCTGACCGTGAACATGTAGTTGGGGAAGGTAAACTGGTGGGACCATTCCCGATTGAGGTGGTGCTGGTGTGATATAACGTCTGCGCCTAAAAGTTGAAGCCCGTATCCAAGAAACGTTGCTGCAACTGCAATGCACGATCGGCGAAAGAGGCAGAGAACTTTAGGCTAAAAATTCGTTCCGCAGTGCGCGTCGTCCGATCTGAATGAGAAAGATGGCTCCAGCAATGAGGGCAATGGATCTGATAATGAGTCCGCCTGAGAGAAGACTAAAGCCCAAGGGGCTGGTGCCGTGAAAGTGGATTCGCCCGTTGGGGCGGCATCGTGTCCGAGGGCGACAGCGACAGGGTGATTAATTCCCTTGTAGATGAGGCTGGTTGCTAGGTCGTAGAGGACGCATCCAATCACAAACCCGAAGGCGATGATCAGTATCGCAAGGTCCCTGCGCTCCTTTCTATGTTGTCGAGGCTACTCATTGCGACTCCTTACTCTGTTGGGGATGGGGGAGCGTAACGTCGATGCATCGATAGACGATAGGCTATATCGACCAACGATATGTTGCAAGTAAGAAGCATAAAAATCCGCCGTGATCGGCGGGTTTGGCAAAAAGGTTTCCCTTTAGCTATGCAGGTCAGAGGTTAAAAAGCTGCTGTGACTTCCTTACGGCGTTTAGCTCTGATAACAAAAAGATAAGAAGGGATAGTACCCGCAAAGCGCGGTAGTGATCCACTTAACCGGTTCCCCAGCGCGCTTTCACACCTAGATTCAACGTGGTGATCAGGTACACCATGTAAAACAGGCCGCAGCTGCCCAATAATGCGCGTCCACGTGGGCATATCGATCCCCACGATGTACCCAGCACCATGCGTGTGCACAGAATCAAAAGCCACACGCCCGTCACCCACGCGGCAATGGAGAAAACCTCAACGCCTGCGCAACTCGGCGGGCGCGGTCAGGGCTGACAGAAGGAGTGGTCATTGTTGATCCTCATCATGGTCGGAATTAGTCTGCGCACTGTCGTTGCGCCTACGTTTGCGGGTGGGGGCATTCAGCCGGTTAAAGGTTTCGACGTCCATTGATGGACGCTCCGGCAGAAAAATCCTCCGTGATTTCCGTAACGACGCCGCGACTCCCGCGCCGTCTTCGTTCACGCTCGACGGGGATATGCCAGTCTGCTTAACCTCGTCCTCATACTCGTTGAACTTGCGGTACGCGTACACAAAAAACGCCCCGAACAGCGGCCACTGCAATGCGTATCCAAGATTCTGAAACGTGCCGCTGCCTGAGCGGAACCGTGTCCACTGCCACCATGCCAATGCGAACGTGGCCAGCACGGCGATAGTTAAAAAAATCACCGGCACTATACGACGCCGCTTGCGTCGAGGTGCACTCTGCTTTGGTCCGCTCACAATACAACAGAATATCAGCCCACGATGCAGCGCCGGCGCGTGAGCGCTAACGGTAGTTGCACGGCGTCGATAAGCTGTGAACAGGTGTTACCTTCCGAAGATAGGGACATACTGCGCTCCGCTCCATCTAAGAACGCCTGACTGGCAAGGAAATTTGGATCCTGAGGCCAGCAGAATGGGGGAGTATCAAGTTTGTATACCGCCAGGCACAAAAATCGGCGTTTTCGGGCTTGAGCGTAGACAAACTTTGCTTGTGCGCTGGGATTCGGGGCGAACTGGGCCCTTGAACAGCGTTAGTGCAAAGGTTTGCATGAAGATAAGTCCATCGCTGGGTACGAAATTCGGTGATTTCGAGCCTGGCGGTGGACCGATTTGACAGATTTGGGTAGGGGCGGAGCAGGGGTGCGAAATTTGCTTATGTTCAAGCTGCAAATCGGCCCGTTTTGCGACTTGGCGATAAGCAAACTTTTATGCAAACTTTGTCGGATGATTCTTGCCCAGCCTGCTCACCATCTTCTTGAACTCCGCCCCATCAACGCCCGGTGGAGGAAGCTCACGAAGATGCTTCTTCAACCGATTGGATTCTGTGGTTAAGGTGGCAAACGTCATACCGCCAGAATGATGCCGCCCAGTACAGGAACAGCTTTGGAAATACCTTTCCCCACGGTGTCTTTGGTGATCTTGACGCCAACAACCCTAAGCACCTTTTTCATCGGGCCGTACCACGCGGTTTTGGTAAGCGCTGCGTTTGTGACTTGCTTCTGAACCGCTTTGGTGGCACCTGTCGCAAAAGCTTTGATGCTGGTTGATGCGCTAGAAACCCCCATCATGACACCGAGTAGTGTCACCATTTTTGCGAAAGTCTCGTCATCAATCTCGTCAACATCGTCGATCAGATTTTGCCACCCGTAGGTGTACGCAATTTTCTGCATGATGCGGAATGCGTGAATAAAGTACTGCAACAAATCCGCAGGTATTGCCGCAAGCACGGCAAAACTGCCCGGAAGTCCGGACGCGAAAAGAAAATGAGTGAACTCTTGCTGGTCTCAAATTTGATCGCACCCGAAGCAATGCTATCCAGAACCTTCTGATCCACGCCCGCTTGGATCGGCGTCAAGGCAATGGCAGCAGTGATGGTTTCCTCGCCTATTCCGTGACGGCGCAGTTCAGCGCGCAAAAAATGCTCGCGGTTAATGGCGACACCACGCAGACGCATGGCTTTGAGTAGGAAAACCCTGGCGTACTCTTCTGTCTCCGCGTCCTGAGCATTAGCGACGTCCGCGAGGGTCACCGTCTCTGGGGAAGGCTCGGCGTCGGTATCGTGTGTGGGGGAATGAGCGTACCGTTCATCAGGAACGTTTCGCTCATCATTGTGCCCATTGACCATGGGAATCTCCTCATCTACTGCGCAGCATGCTGCGAGCTGAAATTATCAGATTAGATAATAACCTTAGTGAGTCTGATTTTATGTAACCTGCTACCCGCTTTACCCCCGTTAAGGATTACTGAGCCTATTGCCGATAGACACCCTTGGTGCGTTACAAATTGAAATAGGTGGACGGTGCTTAGGTTGAACTACTGCAATGCTTGCATGATCTGAGGGATAGTAGCCAATACTTGTTGTGTAGCCGCTTAACCTGCGTACGTAAAGCCACTTCCAAGTGCTTTATCCCAGTGCCGGCCAGGAACCATAATTTTTCCTGGCGGACATCATTATCTGGCACTAATCTGTATTTGGTGATCCTGGGGTGGCTTGACCATCAACATGTAACAGCCCACTGATCGCCTGCGCTTCATATGTTGGATGCGGAGCATCAAAATTATAAAATCACCATCTCGAAACATTCGCCCCACAGGTGCTTGAAGCTTGTTGACTAGTATGCGGGCCATTTATCTACCCCGAAGGGGCTACTTCAGGCTGAGCGTAACCATTGTGAATAGTCGGACCGGTATGAGCGATTTTACATAGGCCGGCTTGCCCTCTTAGTAGTCTCGATCGTTTGCTGGATGTTTTGAAATCACTGGCCAAGACATTGAGATAATTCACGCAACACGCCCATTGGCTAAGTCAGGCATGTTCGGAGTGGTTCAGCCTTGCAAGCGCATCGACGACTTGCTGCAGTTCTGTAGATACAATGCGCCAGACTATGTGCATATCAATTTCGCCGTATCCATGGGAGATGGCATTGCGTAGTCCGATGAGGCGATGTCAATCGTCACTGTGGTGCGCTTCGTAGAAGTCGGGGAAATGTTGACGAACTTTGGACAGATTTTCTCCCATTTCCTGTAACCGCATGCAGATGGCATCTTGAATAACAGGGGATCGCTGAAACTCACCTTCAGTCTCAGGCGCGTACTGCAGGACACAACCTCCTGCTTCAACTGCCATTTCAATGTATGGCACTGGTGATTTCATAGTGGTAGTTCAATAAGTTCTGGCTCAATGTAAGGACGGAAAGGTTCCTTGATTGATGTAAGAATGTCGAAGCTTCTGCCAGTGGCTGCTCTGAGTGCTTCCTGAAGTAAGAATAGTTGACCATAGTCAATAGGGCCATCTGGTTTTACGAGTAGGTCAATATCGCTAGCGGGTGTCAGTTCGCCACGTGCTGCGCTTCCAAAAAGTTGGGCTCGAACAATCCCGAAATCTCGCAGAATTGACAAGACTGTTTGCTCATAGGGAAGGGTGTAGTCCGGCTTTTGCTGATGTTGTGCCGCCTCATAAGTACTCAGTCTAACAGAGCAGGTTCCAGCTGGTGAGGAGGTATGAAGACCTACATGTGACACACAACAAACAAGTCTATTCCGCTTGAGTCGACGCACTAGTCTATAACCATGACCCTATGCTCAACGTCGGCGAGCATCATCTTGAATACCGCATCCAACCGGGCAATGGTCCTGCGGTGTTGTTTCTGATTGGTGGATACACGAGTGCACTATCGCCGGCGTGCGATCAGTGGTTTATAGAGCACGACTGGACGGTGATCACGGTATCGCGACCAGGTTATGGTTGAACAAGCAACGCTTTAGCAGGGCACGGCGGTGATTCTGAGGCAGCTCTGTGCCGACTGCTGGATGACCTAACTGCTGAATGGCTTAAAAGTAGCCTCGGCGACAGTCGTTGGAATCTCCGCTGGTGACCGCGCTGCCATGAGATTTGTAGAACTCTATCCCGAGCGTGTCGATAGATTGTTGCTGGTCAGCTTAGCTTCATGGCCCAGTACGCCAACGCGTATTGCAGTGCACATTCTATTCAATCCACTGGTCAAACAATCCACGTGGGTGCTGACACGAGGGCTACTGCGCCGCTACCCAGAAGCAAGCTTGACGCAGCTGATCTCACTCTTCACCACATTGCCAGCTAAAAAGTCATGCAGGGAATATCAGAAGACTAGAGGCAGAAGTATGTGCATTTCTTTACCGCTCTGCGATCACAACAAGGCTTCATTAAAGATCTTCACCGAGAAACACGAACACATAATCCGCACGCTATTACCTGCCCGACTCTGATAGTCCATAGTCGCTCTGATGGTTCGGTACTGCTGGAACATGCAAGGCATAATGCTTGCGACACACCCGCAGCTGAACTGCTGATCATCGATGCGGAGACTCAGCTGGTGCTTACTAAAGTAAAAAGGAATCGCGGTAGTGATGGTGTTGATAATAAACGCTATAAGCGGTAGTTTTCGATCATCACCTTTATTGAACGACAGGATGCTAAAAACAAGCCCTAGTACGCCAAACCCAATACCAGCAAAACCCATGGCCCCAAAGGTGATACCAAGAGTCGCATATATGTCGCTTTCGTTTTCTTCTTCAGCTTCAGCGTCCTTCATGAATGCCACCCTAACATCAAAAAGCGGTAGCACGTTGCTGGGAATAGACATTTTCCTCTAACAGTCAGTATCTCCCACAACTACCTCACCACCACAACGCTTCCTTTCCGCCCGTCCACCATGATTTTCTCGCCATCCTTAATGCGGGAGGTCGCATCACCCGTCCCAAGAACAGCCGGAATTCCGTATTCTCGAGCCACAATCGCGGCGTGCGAGAGCGGGCCGCCGATGTCGGCAACCACGGCAGACGCGACGTCGAAAAGCGGTGTCCACGTGGGGTCGGTGAAGGGGCAGACCAGAATATCCCCAGGCTGCAGGCGTCCAAAATCGGCGGGGGTGCGGATAATCCGAGCGGTACCCACCACCCTGACCAGGACCCTGGAACACCAGTAATCGCATCAGCATCGCTGGTGGAATCGCCGCGATCCCACCACACCGCCTCCGCCGTGCCGCGTTGCCGCCGACGACGCTCAACCACCCCACCACGCGACACCCCATCGCGCAAAGCGTCGGTGACCCTCGCTGAAATACAGGTAGCGAATATCATCGGCAGTCTTCAGCACGCCGCGATCAACCAACCGCCGGGCAAGTTCGCGCATGGCGGTCCGGGCGAGCACCAGCACCTCTTCAATCGCATACAGCGTACCTTCTGCGACCAACATGCGACGCCCGCAACTTTTCCACGGTCGTGCGCCAACTACCACGCAGCAACCTGGGCAGATGCTTCTCGACGGTCGCCACTGCCGAGCCAGTCACCGCCGAACCCGAAGCCTGCTGGCCCCGCAGCGATACCGCAATGAGCTCCGTACAAACTCTGCGGGGTCTCCCCGCCAGCGAGGTATGCGAAAACGGCACACACATGCAGGCCGTCCGCGCGCCGTGACGCTGCAAAAACGCGTCCACCCTCAGCCAGGAACCGCGCGCTGTCCGGCGCAGACTGCAGCGCCTGCTCGATCTGCTCCGGCGGGGTTTCAGTGAACGCCTCCCCCGCCAGACTTCTGCGCGGTAGCGGTCAAATCCCGAATCCCAGCCAACACGTTTGCGGTGACGTAATCCAGATCCTCGTACAAGTCCTCCGTGCTCACGCGATCCGATTGCTGAGCCAGACGAATCAACGCCTTAGTTTTGGACCGCAGCACCGTCATCGGTGCCAGGTAATAGAGGAAACGGTCGGACATCAGCTGCGCTGCCTGAGCCAGAATCTGCTCCAGCAACACCACCACCTCGGTATCAGACGCATCCCCGCAGGCAGTTGCACGGCGCGTAAGCCGAGCCAGACCCTCCTGCACTTCTTTTTCCTCCGCAGGCCAGCGGGTCGGATCGTGGCGCATGCCCTTGACAAAAGTCCGAGGCAACCGCGACACCACAGCCGCATCAGGCCGCGGTGCCTGTGCATGAATACGAATCACACCGTCATCATCGCCGACACAATCTTGTGGGCTGACGGCGCGTTCAGACCAATCATCCGCATAGAATCCTGTATCGACTCCTGCAACGCATGTACCGCCACCAAATCCAGCGGATACGGCGTCGGATAATGCTCCATCAGGTCATCCCGAAGCGTGCGCTCAACCCGACTCCGCGCAGGTGAATGCCCTCCACGCTCGCCCTCGTCCGCGACCGTGGTGATCGGCCGGGCCTGCAACAAGTACAACTCGCCGTCAGCGAAGGCCCATTCAATATCCTGCGGGCGTTGTAATGCTCCCTCGACCAGCTGGCCCAATGCCACTAGCTGTTGGATCGCCTGCTCGTCAAGGCAGGGGAGTGCCTGGTCCTCTGGTGGTACTGGCGTGGTTACGGTCGCGGCCCCATCGGCTATGTCAATCCGGGTTTCCTTGCTCCCCGATGGTGTGCGAGGCAACCGTGACCGGCTCCCGAGTCACCGTAAACGTATCCGGCGTGACCAGCGCCGCGACCACGCTTTCGCCAGCCCGTAGGCAGCGCTGATCATCATGTCGGTGTTATCGGCCATGGGGTTGCGGGTAAACAGCACGCCGGAGACGTCGGAACTAATCATTGTTTGCACGACCACCGCCAGCGCCAGCCCCTCACTGGGCACGCCGTGTTTGCGCCGGTAGGACACCGCCCGTTCGTTCCATAGCGACGCCCAGCAGCTGCACACCGCATCCCACAACGCGTCCACCCCGGTTATGCCCAGGTAGGAGTCCTGTTGCCCGGCAAAGCTGGCCTCGGCAAGGTCTTCCGCAGTTGCCGACGACCGCACCGCCACCCGCGCCCCATCACCCAGCGCCGCATACGCCTGCTCAACCTCCACCCGCAGGTCTGCCGGTATGGTGACGCTTCTGACCAGCTGTTGCGCCTGTTCAATGTCCTGCTTATCGACGGCCGCGATCAACTCAGCCTGGATACTCTCGGTTGCGGTTGTATAAGCGCTGGTATCAATAATGAACCCCGGCGGCACGGGAAACCCCGCTGCGGCACATTCCCCGAGATTAGCGCCCTTGCCGCCCACGAGCGCGAGGTGGTCACTGCCGACGTCTTTAAACCAATGAATCATCTACTTCTGCTCCCTGATCCCGTGAAATGCCTATTGTAGTGCAGAAGGATTCAGATGGGATGGGGGTTTTGGGAGGGGGTGTAGCTCGAATAAGGCTTGAAAAAGGAAATCATGGCGTCCGATGTGTAGCTTGCTAAAAACCTGCTCATCCATGTGGTTGCCGTACTGAGGCCACCTGCCCTGTAGCGTCCAAAACATAGCATATTGGCCTACCTGGTCGGGCCTGGACGTAGAGCGAATCTGCACCTCAAAAGTTCTCGACCCTGTCGTATCGACAAACTGAAGATGGCCTCCAGGGGTGGGCCATACTGCCTAAAAACAAAAGGCCGAAAGTGATACCCGCCGACATCGTTGAAGGAAAAATTGCGCATCCGCCCAAGTTTATTTCGAAACGTAAATCCCTGTAGAGTTTACCTCCACGTACCGTAGCGTGAGGCCGGTTATGATGAATGTAACGACAATGGTTACTAAAGTTGGAACTGCTAAAAATATAGCAAGACTTATGAGTCCAAAAGAAATTTTTCATTCTGAATGATGTGGGATGCCATCTCGAATGACGTTGACCCCTATAAAAGCGGCCATCATAACGACGCCAGATTCAAAAATTATTTGGTCTACTAGAAATGATCGCGAACGGCGTATTCCTTGCGAAATTTCTCGATTATAACGCGCCATTAGGTAGATTATGTGAGAAATGAAACCAATAACAATAATGCTAGGTACGGACGCGAAAAATTATGGTGAGTAGTGTCTTGTCCATAGCCTCTTCCTTGTTGGGATCGTTTTGCCTGGATTGTCGGTTAGATGTTTAACAATCACCTTCTTATTGTGCTCTGCCGGAAGCTTTAATTGCGGCTTTCTTGATAGCCCGCAGTGTCAGTTGTCAGCGTGGAAGCCAAAATTGTCTCATGTAGTTAATGTGCGAATATAATTTTGCGCCGCCGATACTAGCACGTCCAACGACTATATGGCTATCGCTATAGCTGACTTTTTGACAACCATCGCTGCTGCTCCGTCAGCCTAATCTTTGGGAAGTGCCCATTCGCGCCATTGTTGCCATCCCTGAAAGCTGCTTTGCTTCGATAGGTCAAGAGATTCCCCTGTGCTCCACTCCAGTAGCTGCATCCCACGTTCATGAACAAGGTAGGTAAAGACCTCTCTTGGCTCTTCGTCGCCCCTGATGTGAAGTGCCATGGTTACGAGAGGTTCGCGCTTTCCCAAGCTGAACTCGATTATCCATGCATCTGTTTGCATAGTCAGCCACGTTGGGTCATTAGTGTCGAGCTGTGCGCCACATGCCTTGGCGATCACGGCAAGTTCAGTCATTATCTGTTGGCGCTGCAGCGGGACAAGATCATCTTCAGTGAGGCCGTCAATTGATGTCATCGGGCCTTTTGTCCGGAAAGCACTAAGATCCCAGCTCATAGACTGCCTCCTTACTTAAGTGCAACGTGTATGATAATGCGTGTTTAAGTAAGGGAATCGTGGTGCTCCTTACTAATCTTGATATGAACAAAGTTATGCCGCTCATCCAACTGCGGCAGCAGCTCCGTTCGCGTAACGATGCGAGTGAAACCACTGCAGACTCCGTTCCTCTGGCAACGCCAAAGCGTGCGCCTCATAAACGGCTATCCAAGCAGCAGCGCCAAGAGGCACTGAACGTTACCGCTCAGGCCAAAGCTACGCCGAGATTGGACGGGCGCTTGGTGTTCTAGAGCGACTATTGCCGAAATTATCAAAAAGAAATGGTGAAGCGCACCAGCGCAGGATACTGAGTAGCGCGGAACAAGCAAAAGCCAAAGCGCTTCATGCGTCCGGTGTAGCATTTACCGCCATCGCAGGCCGCTATGGTGTCGTCCATGATGTGTTAAGCAATTGCCTGACGAGTGACGCTGGAGCGTGAGTTGGGGTCCGGTGCTAGAGCATGCAGCATGCATAAGGACCGTACTCCTGTGTGTAGTCGTGGCTGCGTCTTCCGTAACCCCATCGATTGGTTCAATCTTCTAAATCGTGTATAATTAATAATATAATTTAATAAAGCGGAGACATGCCACTATGGACAAGGAATCGAAAGCAACTAACTACCAATTAACGGAAACAGTTACCGCACTCGGGGCAACGGTAACAACTCTGACTGAGTCAGTGGCATCACTTACTAGCTCTGTCGCGGACCTTAAGGCGAGAGATGCAGGAGGGGTTCGCCAAAGTAGATGAGCAGTTTGTTGAGGTCAAGCAAGACATTTCTGATATGAAGCAAGACATTGTCGGCATGAAGCAAGATATTGCCAACTTGCAAGACTCCACCTATAACCTCAGCGTCAATTTGGAAGACCTTGATCGACGTATGAATATTGGTTTCGCAAGTACAACCGAGCAGATCAGCGGCTTAAAGCGAGAGATGATGGAAATCAAGCGCGAACTTTTCTTGGAGCGCGGTATTCGTGAGACTGAGGTTGATGGACTAGGTAAAGTCCAAGACAGCCGCGAAGCACGGGCCAACCAGCGTATCGATATGATCAGAAGCCTTCCCTAGGCGACGACTTCCGCCAGTTCCAGAAGCGTGCGGCATAGGGAGCGATTTGTCCAACGCTGGTGCCTTATGGCGTAGAAGTTATCCACAGCCGCGCTCATATTTATCCAAAAAATTGTGTTTGATCTAGTCTGCACCCATAGGCTGGTAGCGAATCCCCTTCTCTGCTCTGCATAGCAGGGCTGTCTCACTTTTGAAAGGTGCTTTCGTTGTCTAAGCTGACGCGTCGCCATAATGATCCACTTGCTAGCGTGGTTAGTGGTAACCACATCGCTGCAGACTTAAGCCAGTCGCTGGCGGAACAGATCCGTCCCTCGGTAGACCTTGCCGCTCAGGTGTCGAGTAGTTTTTAGCGTAACGCCAGCCATGGCTAACGTGTCAGCGCTATCGCAAGCATGGAGAAACTCACTATTATCTGCGCAATCTTCCATCGCAGATATGATCAAGGGACTGACGGGTGCTTGGTCAATGCCAGAACTAAGTGATCAGCTGACAGCAGCAATGCCCTCATCAACTATGCCCGAGCTATACAGGCGCGGGTTTGCAGCGCGATTTTGCGCAGACTTACGACACTGGAAGTACATCGAAACAAGCTATCAAGGCACTCGCCAAGATAGATATGCCACCTCTGGCTCCTACAACGACAGTTCCCACGCTTGATTGGGTGTACGGCATACCAACTATCGACATTACGAGTTTGTTTGCGGACGTGCTGCCTGCGCCTGGTCTCGCCTTTACACAGCAAAACCAGTATCTCAGATGTCCTAGGGGAAACCCGGCAAAAACTTGCCGATCTATTCAGTTGGCTCAACACCGAAAGGTATCGTGACGCCGCCTCATTGCCGTCCAATTGGGACGGCATCAAGATGAAAGACTATGGTCTGCTTGAGCAATTACTCCTAGATGAAGGGCTGGCGCTTGCCTGGGTCGTGGAGCCAGGTTACTCACTCAGCTCCTTACTGCAGAATCTGCATCTAAGCGCCGTGAGATGCTAGCCGAGCATTGGGAGGAGATCATAGACCGTTGCTGCAGATTACTTGAAGCCATTACACTGCCAGCATTAGCCGAATGGCGAGGCTTTTGCTCTTAAACATTGCAGCTGCACTGAACTCTGGGCACGCAGAAACCGCGCAAGCATTAGCTGTTAGCCCTAATTGAAACTATGGTTATTAAGGGACTTTGGCTGGAAGAAAAAGTCAAAAAGATGGCTAAGGAAAAAGCAGCCAGAAATGACACCAGAGACAATCCACCGCTGCATGGTGTATAGCGGATTGCGAGGTGTATTTTCTCACTTCCCACCAGATGATGAGACCAAGATTCCTAGTAAACTCAGTCGACATGCCAGCGCCCACGCAGTCTCTACTACGCAATACACACTCACTAACAGCCTGATTGCCTTTATGCATGTGGTCGCTTATTTGTGTCTGTGGCAGAAGGGAGAGACTGAGAAAGCAAAGGCTGCTTAATTACTAGGACCGAGCGATTCACTACATTGACCGCCGAGGACAAAAATACAGAAAAAGAAAAAGTAGAGAGTCCAACCAATTATCCCTATAACCATCAAAGAAATGAGGTAGTGTTTATCCATCCACCTGAGTACTGCACGGACTGTTTGCTTTTTGAGCAGTAGCCTTGGGCGGCGCTTAGAGCTTGTTGCCTGGGTGCCCGTGTTTTGGGTAGGATGTTTATGCATGTACTTCATATTGTAGCATAATAAGAATACAGGGTGTGAGCATTACTTTAAAAAGTAATGCTCACGGATCTATTTCATGTTTATTTCTCCCTGTCTGTGTATTTGCCAGGAACTCCATTCAGGCCATATAACTCATTTGCATCTGCGTAGCGCTTGCACGTTTCAATGACGAAAACCCCCATTGGTCATCAGGCCTATTGTATACTGCTATGGCTCAATATTGGCGCCTAAGGCGTTGTTAGCTTCATCCATTTTTCGAAGAGAGTTACGCTGAAAGGTATTATACCTTTCATGTGCCTCTCCAATTCGCTCGGCCTCCTGTTCGCCAAAACGAGTCGCAGTTGCACCCATCCAGATGCAGTGCTTGAAGGCATTAGCTCTAGTACCATCAGTGCCATTACCGCCAGGGTATTTCCATTCAGTGACCGCTTCCGCCCATTTTTTTGCATCGTCGATCTTTTGACATTTCAGTCCATTGCGTGTGCCACACTCTGCTATTTCAGCTGCGAGTGATCTTGTTGCTCGCGTTCCCTTCTCCCATTCATCAAGATTATTAGCTCTACCCTGCGGCGCTATACCAAGGGCCGGACCACCAACCAGCAATAAGCAAGTAGCCATAAGGGCTGTCAGATAGGATCGTATGCGTAGCATGGTAGCCACCAACTTTCACTTGTAGTTCTGTGATCAGATCTTATGATCTTGTTTTAAGCTTTACAGTAATTCTCGCCCGGTTCAATAGCTAAAAATGCTTCGTACCCCCGAAGGATATTTTTCTAGCACATAAGATATATATTAGAAAATAGAAAAACGCCATGTAGTTTAGCGAAATTGGGTTAAAAAGTAATCTAATAGTAACAAGTTTGTGATTTTGGTGGTGATGCATTACAGTAAAAAGGGGTAAGTAGCACAAGTTGGTACTAATTTGTCATGGTTGTACTGCAATATCTGTTACGGGGGCAGAAGAAGATGACGGCGTTCCAAGACAAGCGAAGCTCTTCCTGGCTGACTCAGTCCGGTTCTGGTGGCACAAGTGGGAATCGTTATCGGCCGAGTGTATGGTGAAAAAGCTTGCAACAGGCCAAAACGCCGCAGGTAGCCAACTCGACATCATCCAAAAATAAACTTCATACGTGATGTATCGGGATGGGGTCTACTCTCGCTACCGTAAGACAAAGAGAATCGCCGCTGCCTGGACGGCATTGGGTATTGCAGCGGTTATGTGATGACGTCGTCAAAATGCTATCTGCATGCTCTTAAAAGCTCTGCTACCTGTTACTATGTTATGCTTCCTCTACCGCTAAACTATGCCCGTTGCTATGGTAGTACTATGTTTACTCACTGGTCACAGCCACTGATGCAAATCATCACGGCTATCATAACCTTGGTCATTCCGGCTTTTAGTGCGCGATTGTTTGGTCGGGACAAGCGCGAAATGTTGCAGTACGCTGTCGAAATCTGCAATGCTCTTCCGCCAGATATGACGGGCACCCGTGCCGATTGGCAGTATTATATTGATCGTCAAAGTCGCATGATGATTGCCTCCAGAGTTAGGCGTCGAAAAGACAAAAATTATAGGATGGAGCTGGACAGCTATCGGGTTGTTCACTGTCTTTTGTCGCGCTGTTTGGGGCTCGATCCTGGTTCTTCTCGATTGATCCTGCTGCCGAATCATTCGTCCGTTTATTTCTTTTTGGTGGTGGAATGTCATATCAATATTTTCGGTATGATTAGGATTATTTCTATGCCATCTGAAAACCGCGCCATCCCCCGATCGCTCTATAGCAATATTAAAACTTCTCAAGCGAGACTGATGCGCATGACCTTGAGAACAATGATGCTCTCCTAGATGTATGGAAAGACAAGCTCGCTATGACTGTTGACGCTATGTTTGGCGGAGCTGACCGAATTACCTATGAATTGCAGAAAACCGAAAAGGAATATCGCAAAAATAAAAAGCGTGGTCGTCCGCTTGATACGAAAAAGAATATTGCTAAAAATCTTGAACTGCTTGAGGCTGCACTTGTTCGGGCACAGTGGGAACAGGCTGATGTGATGCGGACAGTCAGGGAGTGAATGCTAACGTGCAGCCGAGCTAATCAGTCGCTCGATAAGGGCTACAATCAGGTCCTTTTTCCTGTGGGTGGCTCATGGCAACCATTAGGGTCATTGCCGCTAAGGCGTTGTTCGAGACAAGCGGTGTGCCATTCGCCGAAAACAGCAGGTTATTCTGGGCCAGAAACTCAATGAACAGGGCCGCGGCGCTGCGTTTATTCCCATCAACCAGCGGGTGATCTTTGACCATGAGGTACAGTAAGTTCGCCGCTTTCTGCTCGGTGGTTCGGTAGAGGTCTTCGCCCGCGAAACTCTGGTAGATGGTGGCGACAACCGACTTGAGCTTATCCCCGTTTTCGACGCCGAAAAGCCTATCCTGCGGGAACTCGCTGCGGGCGCGGGCAATGATCGCCTGCGCATCGGCATGCGTAAGCTGCCACACAGGCGCATTCTCGGTGGATTCGCTATCAGAAAGCGTGCCTTCATCATAGTCACGCAGGGTTTGCAGGCTCGGTATATAGGCTGAGAGTACTTCACCAGTACCAGCCACGAGATGATTATCTGCCCGCGCCATGACCTTTACGATCTGCCCAAGCTGTTCAAGCCGCTGCTGGTTGATGCTGTACCCCTGCACCAGATATTCGCGCAGGCGCTTGGTCGCCCAGATACGGAACTGTGTGGCCGTGGCTGATTTGACCCGGTAGCCCACAGAGATGATGGCGTCAAGGTTGTAGTGTGGGACTAGCCGATTGACCTGCCTCTTACCTTCTTGACGAACCTGTCGGAAATCCCAACAGGTTGCCTCTTTTTCCAGCTCTCCCTCAGCATAGATGTGCCCCAGATGCTCAACGATGTTCGTGCGGGATGTCTCAAACAATGCTGCCATCTGCCGCTGGCTCAGCCACACCGTCTCACTTTCCAGACGCACATCAATGGCGGGCTGATCGGCATGTGGTTGGTAAATAATGATGGAGTTTTTGGATTCGTTCATAGACTACTAATTACGCTGGTTATATAACTATTATGGCATGAATTGAAATTAAAATGAACAGCACACCGCAGCTTGCGAAAAATCTATAATGACAATGGATACATTACTACTTAGCAGGCAAAACACGTGGTGATCCCCACACGAGGTCTGGCAGAATGTTACCAGGCCCACCAGCGGCATTAGCACCCTGCCGGACCATGCCTGCAGGCGAACCGCCTAATGTCCCAGCTACGGCAGTGTGAAGTTCCAGGAGTTGAACGCCAGTAACCTCTATTTCAATTTGCTGAAGATCGCCGTAAGTAATATCGTATCGCTTCAGCTCAATACCATCACCTATCACAATAAAAAGTGCCGGTCTGGTTTGGCTGGTTAACACCAATTTCTGCAGTAAACGTGCCGTACTTTCTGTTCAGCTCAAATTTGGCGATACCGGTGTTTTTCGTGACAGAATAGCGGGCATGAGTGCTGGATGGAATATGGCATCGTCTTGCCGCCAAGTGCCACGTTTTTGTTGACGGCAATGTCGGGGCTGGAGTGTTTAAGAGTTAGGTCAACGATGTAAGCGGGCTGAGCAGTGCCTGTTATGGAACTATCTTGTTGAGGTTCGTGGCTGATAATGAGGGGAGGGGCAGGTGGCGCACTGGTAGAGTTGTTTGAGCTGGGCTCTTTTTGTCTGATGGGGCTGGGACGGTTTGAATTACGGTAGTGGCGCCATTATTAGGGCCATCGCCCAAGCCACCTTTAGAAAGTCCAAAACCAAATAGGTATAAGAGTAGCAAGAATTGCTAGCAATTTCCATATAGCGTTTGAAACGAGGTTGGTCCAAATATCCTTCAGAAACTGCGAGTTCCTTTAGGCGCTTCAGCAATGTTTCGCCATCGAACCCCTCGTTTCAATTGAAATTACCTATAAACCCAGTATAATATATGACGAGTGGCAGCTGCTGGCGCTCTATATGCAGGCGTCAGCAGGTTGCCAGTTCCGGTAACCATTCTACCTACAGAAGGGTGCCGTTATATGTCTAAAGTAAAGAAGTGGCCAGATAATGCCATTAGACTTGCGTCGTTTCACCTTGCTCCTGGTCTGGGTAGTTTGTACTACCTGTTTTTTAGGGACGACGTCCGATCAGCTGTCGGCTTACTGGCATTTTCGCTGGTATGCGCCGCGATTTACTCGCTCTTCCTTAAATCACAAGGATATAGCGAGTCGGAAGTCGCTGGTTAGCCATCCTTCCCAGATCCATAGTGGTCTGGGATTACCTTTTATCCACGCATTATCAACGCTCCAGCCACAGTAGCCACAATCCATCATGAATTGTATCCACCTCCTGCCAGTCTTTGGCCCACATCAGGCCTAGTCCGGCTAGCATAAATCCCCGCGATCGTCATAACTGGCACGTACCATATCAGCGCTGAGTGGAAGACCAGTAATTTTTATTAAGACACGGCATAGCATAGGGTAAACATAAAGTACCACCCTACGGGGCAAATATAAAGCCGCGGGGTGCTATCGGGTGTCTAACGTGATTTCCTTTCCCTTTACGTTTTCCGTACCTATCGCTCCTGACCTCCTCTTCTGTTGTTCTGCGAATTTCCATTCCCTGATCTTGGCTTCTCGTCCCAAGTTTTCCACCTGTCTTGTTAGTGGTGGCGGGCCACTTAATGATTCAGCTATGGCTATAGTGATTTCAAAAGCTGCCTACGTACTTTCCAGGCATAATCGAACATTTTACTTCTCGCTATTTTGCACACTCTCTTTCAGTTATGTGTTTCAATGGGTAGATTCCGTAATCAATCTACAAGTTAGAGGTCATGCCATAAATAGAGGTAGAAAATTAAGATCTTGGTCACTGTTCTGTTGATCGTAGGACATCTTTGTCGATATGTCACCAATATTTACCCCTTGGGGTATCTTCTTTGTAAAGCTTATGTTGGGTGGTATAAGTATTTGTAAATATAGTTAACGGAAAGAAGATGATGAAACTTTCGACTCTACGTATCTGTAACTTTCAGTCTTTTGGCCCTGAAGAGACGGTGATTCGTCTTGAAGACGATATCACCTACGTACTTGGCCCGAATGGAGCAGGTAAAACCGCTGTTTTGCAGGCACTATCTAGATTATTCAGTCCCATTCAGTCACAACGCATTGTTCAGGTTTCAGACTTTCACCGCCCCATGGATAAGATGGAGCTGAGGGAGCAGGAATGGCTAGACACAGAGCCTGAACTTTGGATTGAAGCTGAATTCACTGCTGCCAGACTGGACGATGGTTCGTTTGATCCTTCTGTTCCGGTGTTCTTTCAACAAATGTGCCTGTTGAAGGCTGGTGATGACCTACCGAAGGTGAGGGTCCGGCTCACAGCTAAACTTGCCAGTGACGGTGTCGTTGAAGACAGAATTGAGTACGTGCACGCTAAAGAAGATGGCGACCCTAGCTTTACCACCATGCCGCGTACTGATCGCAATAAGATCGCTGTCTACTATCTGCCAGCCAGGCGCAACCCTAATGAGCAGATCACTTACACCGCCTCATCCTTAATAGGGCGAGCATTACGTGCAGCAGATTGGCAGGTGCAACGCAAAGAAGTTAGCGAGAAGTTCACAGAGATCACTAGCTTAGTAACAAAGAATCCTGTTGTGACATCGATCAGTGAGAATATTGAAAAGAACTGGAAACAGCTGCATAAAGGGAACTTTCTCACCGATCCAGCAATCACCTTCGGTAATGGTGAACTCGACAGCATCCCTACGCCAATTGTCTGTGTCTTTTAACCCGTCACACACAGGCGCAGCGCTACCACTAGAAAACCTGAGTGACGGTAAGAAGTCCCTACTCTATTTTTCAATCATTCTTACGTGGGTATCTCTGGCAAATAAAGTTATGAGCGAAGGGATAGATGGTATTGATCCTGACCGACTCAACCCGCCAGTGCATACTATTATTGCTGTCGAGGAACCAGAGAACAGCCTTGCTCCACACTACTTAGGGCGCATCGCCAAGCAGCTACGAGAAGCAAGCAAAGCTGGTCACGTTCAGTCCGTCATTGCGACTCATACCCCAACATTACTCAAGCGAGTCGAGCTGACGGCCATCCGCTTTTTGCGTCTGAATGATAATCGAGAGACAAATGTTAAATACATCACCCTCCCGGCAAAAAGTGATGAAGCGGCTAAATACGTTAACGAAGCGGTCAAAGCGTACCCCTGAACTGTACTTTTTTCTCGCCTAGTCGTACTTGGCGAAGGTGCTAGTGAGATGCTGGTGCTGCCGCGTATACTTGCGGCGTCAGGTATTGTTGAGGACGACGTGTCGGTATCGGTGGTGCCGCTCGGTGGCCGCCATGTGAATCACTTCTGGCGTTTGCTAAACGCACTCGAAATCCCTCATGTCACACTACTTGACCTTGACTATGGGCGTCACCAAGGTGGATGTGGTCGTGTTGAGAATATAGCAAAAGCAACTATATAATATAGGGAAATGCGATAGAGATTGGTATGAAAACAATACTAAAAATTCTGTGACGAAGCTATAAATAAATTTCCGTTACCTGAATGTATCGAATTTCTTGAAGATCGAGATATATTCTTTTCGCGTCCACTTGATCTCGACATGATGATGATCCAGACATATCCAAGCTCCTATGAGGTTAAAGATAGTGAACGGATAGAACCAGATGATATTGCCATAAAACGTGTCCTTGGTAAAACCGCCAAAGATACAAAAGAGCTTCCAGCTGATATATGCCGGCTTTTTTTGATGCCTATAGCACGCGGTTCGAAAAAGCAATAGTAAGCCTCGCTACGCATCTGAATGCATTAGCATGCATGAATGATGGTGATCTGAAAGACAGCCTACCGCACCCTCTCAAAAACTTGGTTGATGCAGTCAAAAGAAAGCTAAAGGGGCTGCCGGAATGATTGCCCCAGAAAAATGGACGCCAATTGACGACCTCACGCTTGAACCTAATGCGTACAAGGCCGTAACGTCATCAGAAAACATGGTCGTTAGTGCCGGACCGGGGGCTGGTAAGACCGAGCTGCTTGCACAGCGTGCTGATTTTTCTATTCCGTACTGGTGCTTGTCGCTATCCACTGCGTATTTTTAGCAATTTCATTCAAGGTAGATGCTGCTCGCAACCTTAGTGAGCGTGTTCGTAAGCGGTCCGGCAGTCAATACGCTAATCGTTTTGACAGTATGACTTTTGATGCTTTTGCCAAGATGTTGGTAGATAACTACCGAACCGCGCTAACCGATAGTTATAAGTTGGACGAAGGCTACGAAATAGATACAAAGTTAACAGACTATAAAACCGATCGTAGTAATTTCGAGCAGCTCGTAACCCGGGCATGCCGAATACTCGATACTGTTCCCTACGCTCTCATCGGCTTGCGGCAGACCCTATAGCCATGTGTTTATGGACGAATTCAAGATACGACCGGCTTGCAGTATGACTTTGCAAAAACGTATTTTTCAAGGCACAGATAGTGTTGTCACTGCAGTTGGCGATACCAAGCAAACAATCATGGGCTGGGCCGGCGCGCTAGAGGGCATTATGCAACAGTTTCAGACTGATTTTGGCGCTGAGGAAACTCACCTGTATAGAAACTTTCGGTCGCAGACAAAACTTCAACGAGCACAGCAGAATGTTATGCGGCTTCTCGATCCCAGTGCTGCTCTTTTGGATAGTGTAATCGACGGTAACGAAGGCAATATCAATATTTGGCATTATGCTTCGGATATTGAAGAGGCTGAACATATTGCGCGCTTGATTCAATTTTGGATTCAAAATAAAACTAAGCCGAGTGAAATTGCCATCTTAGTTCGTCAGCAACCTGACTACGTAGCACAGCCACTTATGGCGGAGTTGCAGAAAATAGGTATTGCGTATTGTAATGAGGCTAAGATACAGAACCTACTGGCTGAACCAGTTGCAGTTGTGTTCTTTAACTTTCTCCGTATAGTTATTAAAGGGGTCGACCCTGACGCCTACATAGCGCTTAAGCAGCTAGTCGAGCGTGTCTCTTCCGGCGAGGAGGCGGCTCAGCGATTCGATGCTCGTTTTACCAAGCTTATCTCCCGAGCCACGTATACTATACATTCGGCAGATTTCAACAGAGCTGATCCTGGTGCGTGGGAAGGTATCCTCCAAGAGCTGTGGGATCTCTTTCCAGATACTCTGTTTCGATCGATGTCTAACAGCTACCAACAGGGAAGACGCATAGAAGAACTTAAAAATGAAGCCTATGAGACATTCTTTAATGAGCTCAAAGTCGATAATAATCCCGCTAGTGCCCTTCGTAGGCTATCTGGTCAGAATGCTGTGCGCATCCTCACCATACACAAAAGCAAGGGGCTAGAGTTTGAGAAGGTTGTAGTACTTGGAGTGGAGCAGGAGTTTTTTCGATCGAACAAAAAGGATCCTCGAACCCTGGTGCCAACATTGCAAAAGCGACAGCCAACGAGTTCTTTGTAGCCATATCGCGTGCGAAGCATGAGCTAGTGCTCACCTACGTATCGACGCGCGTCGCAGGCCGATAGGTTATCCGCCAAGAAAAGGCTGGAAGTGCCAACGGACACCGCATGAAGATCTCATGGAGCCTGTGAAAACGCTTTTCGTTTGCAGTAACACCCTCCCGCACACCATTCATAGGGTTGGGTGAACTGGCGCGCGAGGGTGTTGAGGCAACGGCACGGTGCGTACCTTGCACAGCAAGCATAGCAGATATGAAGCCAAGTTTGCAATCGAGCCCACTCGGTCTGAGCTTGGAGCTGATTTCGACATGTGACGATTTAACGCAAAATTTGTGTAGGTTGCCTCCAGGCATGTTCTACTGCGTTACCTATCGCACTTTTCCTAACCACACCAGACCTAGCCTATAGCCCTCACCCCACGGTCACGAACGTGGGCTGTGGTGGCTTAGGTTAAGCCTGGCGTGGCAGCCCTGAGGCGCGCATATGTAGTGCACTCGCCTCACCTTCTAATGCTACTTATGAGTATGTAGACTTTCCAGTAGCATTTCATCAGGCTAGATGGCATGACGGAAGGCGATCTCCAGAAGGCGATTGGTGTGTACCTACGCCGTTACCGTCTTGGGATGGGACTGAGTCAAGAAGCCTTCGCTGATGCGGTTGGTGTGCACCGCACCCTACATGGGTGGTTTGGAACGCGGTGAACGCAACCTCACGCTCAGGAGCGTGGAGCGTATTGCCGACACTTTAGGGGTTAATGTGCTGGAGATGCTGCGAGGATGAGGGGCTGCCAGTAGGCTCGTAACCCTACTGGACTGCTAACACATTGCATATGTGTATACGTGAATAATTGCTCGGCGTTTTTCTTTTATTTTCCCTGTGCGTGGCGCTATTTCTTCTCAAATTCAAGTTATAGCAGTACGCCGTTCAGCACTTGCTATTTCCTCTATCTCAGGGGGTTCAGATTAGCTAATCATTAAAAGGTGTTTGCGTTTCCTGGACGCTGTTCATGAAGGCTGTTACGGTCGTGGGCAACATGCTCATAGCTTGCATGTTTCCCGTGTTCGCCACGAAAGAAAGGAACAAGACTCATGCGGACCGTAACCGCTACCGCTCACGCCGTAGCTGCGCACTGGCATTTGCCGTCATTCTGCCATTCACCGCGGTACCTGCCGTGCAAGCAGCGCCACAGACCAGACGACAACTACTAAACCAATCCAGGCGCAGCAGCCACGAGAGACGGCCGGGCAACAAAAATGAGGCCGCTGTTAACGCCCAAGAGTTTGAATCGGCGAATGAAGAGCAACAGGCCGAGAAATTGGCAAAGGTCATTGAGGAAATGGACAACGCACCCTACTAGGAAGATGCCGAACGCATCATAAAGGAAAACTTCGGTGAAGAGGGCTTGAAAGAGGCGGCAGTAGAACTAGGTCTTGATCCGAATCAGCCACTTGGGCAAGGTGACCCTGACTCGTGCCGGTCGCTCTGGAGCAAACAACGAAGACTTTGTGACTTGTGTACGCGATAAAGCGTTCGCTGATATCATGGGTGCTTTCACCATTAACGGAGTAACTGCTTTGATTGGTGAAAAATTATTTCGAAGCGGCAAAGCGAATTGTTAAGCATCTTGCCAAGCAAGGAATCCGCCGTAATGCCTGGGCTATGGCAGGGCTACTGGCCTGGTGGGGTGGTCAGTGCGCAACTGCTTGATGCTGGTCTGCCTGGCACCATGCAAAGTTTGTAGCCAGTAGAAACACACCTCTGCGCCAGAGAGACTTCTAGCTCAAGAGGTGTGTTCTACCTTTAAATAGCAAAAATGACAAATCGCTGATATGAATAAGGAGTAACCGTGTCTAAAAAGAAAGCAAAGGAATTTCGCTTCACTCTCAATGATGAGGAAGTGGTTATTGACGTTGGCTTTTGGCGACAGCTTAGTCGCTGGGTCAAGTGGTTAGTGGTTGTGACACTCTACTGCTTGTTCCGATATCTTGTAAAGTTCGATCCAGAGTTTAATCTGGATCTTTTCGTGAATGCACTACCGCTTGGAGCCATCGCCTTGTTTACAGTAACTATGTCTGTCCCTCCCGGAAAGGATGTGGGCGATACGAATGAGCAGGTGTAGTTGGTAGCGGTAGTCTACCTATCTACATCCTCGTCGCTCGTCTGTTCTGGTGACTTTAACAGCGAAGGTGTTTCATCACCAACCTCTACTGAATCTTGCTCTATATCGTAGGACTACGGTGATTTACGATCCCAGACGAATAGTCCTCCGAAAAACAGGCCGGACAAGACATACATTAAGAACCATAATGGTTGAGGATGTATGTCGTTCGCTACTACAAGAGCAAGGACTAGCATGCTAACGCAAGTTACTCCTCGCAAAATATTGATGCTACGAAGCCATTTTCTTTCCGGTCTAAATTGGAAGACACTCAATGTCGTATGTTCGATATATTGCTCTAGATGCTTTCGAGAACGCCATCAGAGCCAGATCGACCAAAGTTGTCTGCTTGCATATTGAGGGCGGAAATCGAACATATTAGCCATTTGTTTATATGGCATCAAAAGGACGGGACTACTGTTGAAAACCTCAAAAATGCTGTTCAAGCGTACAATTGGTTGGGGCACTAAAGAAGGTGCAAATCAGTTTGATCGCTGGTAGCGATCTCCGAGTAATTCAGCGGTACGAAAGCTGAAATATTCAGACGTAGCTATATTTGTGTGCTCTCTGGCATCCCAAAGAGCACGCTTTTTCAGTTCGAGATACAGGCGTATAACGGACAATCAACGGAGGATGTCCAGAACGCCAAAGCAGTTGTAGATACGGCTGTAAGACGGGTCATGGAACCGCGACTAATGTCAACGCTGGCGTTAACCCAATCATTGTTATAGGTTAAGCTCATTGGCGTATTTGCTGAGTCCTAACCTTCTTGGTGTTATGTTGGTTTTTTTAGGAAACATGCACAGATTACTGCTGCTTGTGCCAGCAATTCCCAGTTTCTGTTGGGATGGCGTAATCCAGCGAGGAATGTAAACAATTGGTATTGAATCAGTTGATGATTTCCAGGTAAGGGAGCACGTTCTCGCGGTGGCGCAAGTGCTGCAAGAGATTACGTTGATCAGAGACGGCCCTCATGGCATTTGGCGAATATAGCCTGGGCGATACAGTAGCTTCCTGAAGCCTTGATAGCGCCATGGTTGGAGGGGGCACCCGCGCAACGCCCACTAGATTTTGACTGCGCCTAGCCGTGGGGTCGACCTACCCCCTCAACATCTCCATCACGCCGACGCCGAGTTTTCGGCCAGGCGTTCAACGTTTTGAAGGGTGAGGTTGCGTTCGCCACGTTCAATCCCGCCCATGTAGGTACGGTGAACATTTAAGAGCTCGGCGAAGGCTTCTTGGCTGGGGCTACGCTCCTGGCGATAGCGGCGTAGATATGCACCTACCGCCTTTTGGAGATCGCCTACCGCCATGGTTTCTAGCCTTGGCAGCCGCTACTTGAAAGTCTACATACTTATGAGTAGCATGCACGTAAGCCCCAGTTCAGGGCGACAAAAATCTCGCTCAAGCTGACTCCAGGCCCAGTGGATAAGCGTTCAGTGGTAATGGCGGCGGCTTAGCTAGGGATCGAAGCCAGAAGGAGGTGATTCTCATGACCGGTGGCGGCGAATAACACGGACCTACTTGCGCACTAAGCCAGCGCGAGAAACTGCCTCACGGCCACGTTCGGCCTGGGGCAGTTCGCTTTGGAGCGTCCAAACAAATGAGAAGCCGGTTTTAGGCATCAGCCACCCAGAGGCTTCAACTGAAACAGATTTGCCAGTAGCTCCGGCCGGTGCATAGCTGATCAGGGGTGGACGGAGCGAACCGACCGTGTCGCTAACCTTCATTTCGGCAATCGAGGTGTTCGTGTAATCTACCGCTAGATTGAAACCACGGGCAGGCTGCGGCAGTTCAACGAAAATACGGTGGCTCCAGGTTGGAGCAACTGTACGAAACACGTGCCGTAACCGAACCGGCTGCCCCGTCACAACACTCGGATTGAGCTGCACATGGTAGGTCTGGCCAGTGCTGGTTTGTGAGCGACGGATGGGTTGCGGATGTCCATCAGCGGTCAATTCAAGTAGTTCGTAGGTTTGGCGGCTGCGGGGTCAACCCCGTCGCGCGCAACTACCAGCCACGGCGATGTCGTTGGAATATCGAGCAGCAGCTCGTTGTACTCTGCCCTGTCGGACACACAAGCAAATCGGCGCACGGGGTAAGCCGGAATTGTTGTGTATTCCCATTCCACAGTAACGGCTAGGAGAGTAGTACCGACGGTACTACTCTCTAAGTACTTAGAGAGGCGAATGCGCACCACCACATCATGCCAACGCTCCTCGGCGCGGATGGCCTGGTCGCGAATATCTCCATAGAGTTCACCAGCGAACTGATCGCCCAGGCGCAAACTCAAAGCATTGGCCGCGATCGTGTCCAGCAATTCTAGCGTAGCCACGCGGGCCAAGTCTTGTTTATTGATGGCAAAGCCTTTCAATCACGGCATCGCGCAAACTGGGTGCTTGTTCGTGAATGATCTGGCGAAAACGGTCGGCGCTGGCCTCATCTTTGTTCTTTTGCGGAAAGCATATTCAAACAGTGTTCCGAGTAGACCGGCCCCAAACAAGGTGCCACCTAACTCTCCGAGGGGCAATGCCTGCAGCCAGCCCCCACTCGCCAAGAGGGTGTTTAGTGAGCCAACCTCCCAGCATCATTAACAGCACTCCAGCGAGGGTCAAACTTACCGCCAGTAGCGCAGCTTTCGTTTTATGTAACCGTGTCACCAAGGCTGGATCTGTCAGGGAGTGCCGAGAACCAGCTGGACGAGCCGAGCTCGTTGGGGTTGTGTTCGCAGATGGGCCTTGTTGAGTTGCCATATACTGCAACTAGTGTAGCATATGTGCAACTGGGGTGTATAGTGCGTGAGCGCATTCGCGAACAGATTCTACTAAAACCTGACTTAGTTCGCCCCTGGAGAACCTCGATGCTACGACACCGTCCATCCCAATATCTCTACATCGTGCCGTTCTCCGTTGAGCTGGTAACGACCGCGCAGCCTGCCTTCGTATTCAAAGCCGAACCGAGTTGCCAACTGCTGCGAGGCCACGTTATTGGCTAGAATCCAGGCCTCGAGCCGCTGCAAACCAAGTTGTTTGGCACTCCACTCCGTTAAGAACTTCATCGCTTGCTGGCCATAGCCGTGGTGGCGATCATTTGGATTCCAGATGCAGACGTCTACCTGGGCAACGCGGTTACGCCAATCGATGGTGTGTAGTGAGCATTCACCAACCAGGCGAGGTGTTTTAGGCTCCTCTGAAGGCAGATCCGCGTAGCCAGCAGTACGAGCATCTAGTTGACTCTCCCGATTGATACCCGCAGCCGCTTGGACATCCACAGCGGAACTCTCCGTCAGCACAAAGTTATATTCCGTAGCCAACTGTGGCCCAGCGCTAGCGGCGAGTTTGCGTTCAAGTTCAGCTTGGCTGCGGGGCCGCCAGTATGGTGGGCCATGCTGCGCTAGCTCGTGCCAGTCTGTACACACAGCCAGAATTTTGACCAACTTGAGAAGGAGCTAGAAATTCCGGTCTTGACGGCTAACCAGGTACTGCTTTGGGCGGCGTTAAAGTACGCCGACGCGCCGGAGGATAGGGTTACTGGTTATGGCAGCATATTCACTCGGACACCATAACCAGTGGCCTGAGCCGACCTGGCGTGAGCAGCTGACGAGCTCGTGTTTCGCCCCATTATGGCTGCATATCGCCGGGCCAGTCGCAAGTGATGGTACCGGTCGTTTCAAGTAACCAGGCACTGCTGCATGGTATAATATAGTCGTATGCCCTAATGCTATGGACAGCGACCGCGCAGGTCAGGAAATAAAGTTTACGGCAGAGAACTGGATGCATCTTGCTTCCTTTGTCTCTGACGTTAACCTTGCGGTTAGCAAATGGTTGTCTGTGTCATTCGGCCTGGGGCTCACTGAATACTATGCGATTGTTGAGCTGGCTCAGTCACCGCGCCACGAGTTGCGGCTGAGCCACCTCGCCTCTCGGATTGGGCTGAACCAGAGCTCTGTCACCCGGCTGGTTAGCCGCCTTGAGGCTAAGGGGCTTGCCTTCAAAGATGATTGTCCCGATGACGGGCGAGGCGTTTACGCAGCGCTTACTGACCGGGGGAACGGCGTCTTCCACGAAATTCAATCAATGCATGGGGCCAAGCTTGAGACTGCGATAAAAGAGCTTGGGCAGCATCTTGCACCAGAGGAGCATGCTCACCTGGTGCAATCGTTGAAGAATATATCAGCACTGCTTTAATCGCAGTTTAGCGCGTCTTTGGTTAAAGTCTGTAAATATAGTTGCATGTGCAAGCAATGACTGCTATGATGGCTTCAGGTCATTACGCAGAAAGGAGCTGAGCATTGACAACAAGAGCAACAAAAGATCTCGAAGTATTTGTGGACTACGTTTGCCCGTTCTGCCTGCTTGTAGAACCGGCCCTTCAAAAAGTCAAGACAATGCGAGATGTCAATATTCGCATTCGCCCGTTTGAACTCCGCCCAGACCCGGTGCCAACGCTACGTCCGGAGGACGAGTACTTGCCACGCGTATGGGCAAAGTCGGTCTATCCCATGGCTAATCGGGTCGGAATTGACATTAAACTCCCCGACATCTCACCACAGCCTAGGACTGAAAAAGCCTTTACGGTCCTCCAACTTGCGGAAGAGTCCGGACTGGCTGAAGAATACTCTGCTGCCATGTTTCGTGCATTCTTTCAAGAAAATCGAGACATTGGCAACGATGAAGTGATCGCTGATGTCGCTGAATCAGTCGGCCTTCCACGCGATGAAGTGTTGCGGGCTATAAAAGACGCCGAGCGGATTGTGGCGCATCGCAGTGAGCAAAAATTTTTATCGGAATTCTCTTGATATTCCAGCCGTACCAAGTTTCCGTATAGGAGATCGAATCACGTCAGGTGTTCCTGATGTCGACGACCTGATTAGGTTTATTGATGGATAGTGCCACATGGAGTCCGTATGAAGAACAATGACAGTGGTTCGATCATGTCACAGGCGGTGGCGGCCTGCGTGCAGCACGTCGCGACTGGCGGTATCCCGTTCTCGGGGTTGTCGTCAAAAACGGTCAGCGGCTATCTGGTTTTGCTGGAAACCGAGTGCATGAAACTGGTGACCCAACGGCCCACGCCGAAATTGTAGCAATGCGTGAAGTGATACAGCGTCACGGTGACGAAGCGCTTAGGGGTCGGAGCTATTTGCAACGGGTGAACCATGTGGCATGTGCTATCAATTCGCCCTCGCTCACGGCGTCAAAACCATATACGTTGCGGTTGACCGCTATACCGTTGCCGAGTGGGGCTTCGATTACCTCAGAAGCTACCCAGCGTACCGAATTGAGGACGATACGTTGGCTGGGATTGTTCACTATGTTCACATTGATGGCGCTCTGTCTCCATTCCAGGAATTTGCGCGTCGACATGATTATTTTAAGTAAAAAGGAGTAAATAGTAGTATGAGTTGGTTTATACCTTGGTATCGCAGTAATCTTTTGAGGTTGCAGTGGGGATTTTTCGCTAGTAAGGCGAACGGCTTCAAGAATATCCCTGGACAATCGCAACATTGGTATGCGGTGCATGCGGGACGTTTTTTCTTAAGCCTAGCGCTTCTGACGTTTGATGTTGGTGTGGGGTATGCGATTTGGACGAGTGTATCCGGCATTGGCATCGTGATTGTCGGCGCATTGTTTCTGGGGCAGCACATTAACTGGAAGAAGGTGCTTGGCATTGCGGTAGTGATTGCTGGAGTTGTTGGCCTTCAGCTAAGCGGCGCAGCATAAGCACTGGATGAAGTAAACCAAAAGCGGCATGAACTCCGCACATCAAATAAGGAAAGGATGATTATGAGTAACAAAACTGAGAGTTCGACAAACGCCCAGGCGTGGGTTGTATTATTGCTAGCAGGTCTATTTGAGGTTGGTTATGCCTTAAGCGTCGGGGGGAGTGAAGGATTTACTGTACTAAGTTGGTCCATATCTGCAGCGATATTCTTCTTGCTGACGCTCTATGCGCTTAGCGTAGCACTGAAAGTTATTGACGTTGGCATCGGTTATGCCGTGTGGGCTGGAATTGGCGCATTTGGGGCCGCGCTGCTTGGTCCCCTATTCTTCGACGAGACACTGACCGTTGCAAAGATGCTTTGGCTGGTTGTAATCATTGGTGGTGTCGTGTGGCTCAAGTTGGCCGACAGTCCAAAACTGCAGAAGAAGTCGGGTGAGTGAGTCTTCGAGCTAACTCGTTTGTCTCAGCCAAGGGGCTGCGTGCGATTACCAACGTATGCAGCCCCCGTTTTGGTGTGTGCAGCAGCTCCGCGACGGGGCGCGGCTGATCCGTGAGTGCTTGCATGGAGATAGCGAAACTGGCGGTACGTTGGTCCAGGGTGCGTGTCCCCGGCGGAAGTGTCAGAACCGTACCGCTCGGTTCCTCTCTCATCCGCAGTGGTTGGTCAAAGTAAATCTACCGATGCGCTGGCGTTGGACAGTCCGGCTACTGCCACTACCTACTGCCCGGCTAAACCGCGTGTCACGTCAGCGGTCGCCGATCAGATTGTGGCTAGCTACCAAGCCGGGGCGACGGTGGCCGACCTCGCGGCGCGATATGGGTTCCACCGCGGGTGCTCTGCGCTGCTGGGGTTGTGGTGCATCAGAGTGCGACGAGCAACGAGGGAGATTGAGCGCATCAGGCGGCTGCGGGCGGAAGGAAAAGACGATCCGGGAGATTATGCGGCTAACGGGGCGGAGCAAGAATACGGTGCGGCGGTGGGCGAGGTAAGACAACGTTTGATCTGATGACCAGCAAAAGTGCGCGCACCAGAATGACTGACTGCAAAAATTTGCAGAACCGCAATCCGTCGTATAGACTCAGTGTTAACTCCTAGAGGAAGGTAGGAAGATGTACAGCAGCACATCCAACGATACGTTCAACGTCTATCGTCCAACTGCAGAGCGGGTTGCCAGAACCTTAATTAATAGTGAAGCGTATCTTGTTAGCAAGAACGAGTTCTTCACATGGAAGAGTGGCGTTCAGGCACCTGTATATACCAATTGTCGAGTGCTTTATCGTCATCCCGGTGCGCGATCAATGGTAAAGAAAGCGCTGAGCAGCGCGGTGCTCTCTACGTTTGGCATGCCCGATTATGTGATCGGCGTAGCAGAAGCGGGGATCGTTTGGTCTACTCTTGTCGCTGACGAATTGCACACCCGCGATGCATTCGTACGTAAACATCCGAAAGCAACATGGTGTTGGTGGGCTACTTGCTGGCGTTGAGCAGAAGGCTGATCGTCCACTAGGTATTACTGCTGTTTTTGTTGATGACCTTGTAGCAAGTGGTGAATCATTGGAACGTGCCATCAATATCGTGCGTACCGAGGCGGATATCGAGGTTGTCGGTATCGCATCAATTGTTAACTGGGGATTCGTGGAGATGCGCGACTGCTTCAGGGAAATGCAAGTCCCTGCAGTCTCATTGGTGTCATTTTCGGAACTGCTGGATGCGGCGAAAGTTGAGGGTAAAATCACTGAGGTTGAGGCTCAAGAACTGCGTAAGTTCTACCAGAACCCCCGATCTCATAAGTGGAACGATCAGTTTTTCTCCAGTGAAATTGAAGACTTCGGTGTGTGACAACAATGCCCTCAAGGAAGACGCTAGATGAAATCGCTTTAGAAGCTGGAGTTTCCCCTGCAACGGTGTCGCGGGTGTTTAATAAACCCGATATGGTCAGTGAAAGGACTAAAAAACGAGTGTTAGAGGCATCGGTTCGTGTCGGCAACGGCGCTCCACCTGCTGCCACACTCGGGCTAATTGTGCCTGACACTTCAAATCCGATATTTTCGTCGCTACTACATGCGCTCAATCGAGAAACCTTCTCCAATGATTACCAGTTAGTGGTTGCCAGTTCAGACAGTCGTCCAGAAGTAGAGATGCGGGTGCTTGAAAGATTTCGAGCGACAGGTGTAGCTGGGGTTCTTTATGCTTCATACAGTGGCGGATCCCAGGGGGTACTTGAGCTGGCATCATCTGGCGACATCCCTATACTCGCATACAATGCACACGTCGCATACGGCAACATAGATTGTATTGTTACTGAATCAAGAACCCTCGTTACAGACGATGGTAGACTATTTTCTGAACTTTGGTCACGAGAATTTTGCGTATATAAGTGGTCCACTGAACTCGCAAGTGTCTTTATCACGTCTTGAGAATCTCCAGATTGCGCTTTCAAAAAACAACCTTGACCCAGAAAATATTACAGTATTTGAAGGGAAATATTCATATGCAACGGGTCGGGATTTTGCTGAGCAATTTCTACAACTAAGCGAAGCAGAACGTCCCACTGCGATATTAGCTGCTTCGGATGTTATTGCCATTGGATTTATGCAGCGCGTTCAAGAATCCGGGCTCAGAATACCCCCAAGATGTTTCTGTCGCGGGGTTTGATGGTGGTGATTCTGGGGCATGGTATTCGCCTTCTCTAACCACAATTACACAACCGCTCCGGAGAATGGCAAAGGAAGGTGTAAGGATGATATCAGAACGAATCTCTTCGACTGAAAAGATTTCCCCTAGGGTGGTTAATGTAGACCCGCGTTTTATTGCTCGTGATTCTGTTGGTCCAGTCGCTTCGTATCACGAACGTCGCAAGGGAATGAGGTCCGTATTTTCCTAACATTTGAGGATTGGTAATGGTGAATAGAAAGCAGTTCGCTATTTTTGACTTCGACGGGGTCATCTTTGATTCAAAAGATATCGCAATCAGAAACGTTGAATTATTGCGAAGGCAGCCAGAATTTGAACACCTTCCGTCGCCTGGCCGTATCGGAAATTTCAGTGAAATATTTTGTGGTACATTGAGGACATCCCTTTTGCGCTTTGGGTTAACGCCAGAAGAATCTCAACGTTTCTTTGATTCTCACGCTAATCTAATGTCTGAGCAACGGGAACTTATGGGCCTGTTTACAGGAGTTAGTGAATTTTTAAGATGTATTCCGTCTGATTCATGGGCAATAGTTACATCTGCATACGAGGAGGTGGTCTATGATATACTTGAAAGGGAAGGGGTGCATACTGCTGACCTCATTGTAATTGGTCATAGCATTAAGAAATCTAAAAGTGCAAAGATTACGGATCTGCTGTTTGCGAGGGGCATTGAAGTTTCAGACGTGCTATATATTGGCGATATGCAGAGTGACGTTGAATACTGCAAAGAGATTGGCATTGATTTCGTTGGGGTTGATTACGGCTACCATCCGAGGCATATGTTAAATGATCCGAACGTTTGTGCTGTATATTCGACGCCAGCAGATTTGTTTGCTGCCGTTTTTAAATTGCTGAATATCACCCAAGTTGATTGCTAAAAATCGAAGGAGATCTATCATGAATAACTCATCCGCCAACAATGCGCTCATCATCATCGACTACATCAACGAAATCGCATCGCCCGAAGGCAAGCTTGGTGCGCTGAAGGGGTACGCGGCATATATTCAGCAGTTTGGTGTGGTAGCGGCGCTCAATCGGCTGATCGACCGTGCCGAGCGTGATGGTAGTTTGATTATCTTTGTGAATTTAGGGTTCGATGAGGCCTGGCTCGAGCAGCCTAAAACTTCGCCCATCTTTGGCAAAGCGCATGAGTTTGGCATTTTGCAGCGCGGTACCTGGTCGACCGAGGTGCTGCCAGCGGTGCATCAGCCGGAAGGGGCGCTCCATCTATGCAAGCAGCGCGTATCGGCGTTTTACGCCACGCCCCTTGCGTCTATTTTCGCGCCTCCATGGGGTGAAGCGGATGACGCTGGCTGGCGTAGCCACGGATCTAGCGGTAGAGGCAGCGGCGCGGGATGCGCATGACCGTGATTTTGATGTTGAGATTGCAGCCGAAGCATGTGCCGCCGCAAGTGTGGAGGATCACCAGCGGTCGCTGGAGACGATGGCGAAATTTGCTCGGGTGGTGTGAGGAGTAGTGGCTAGACAGAAGAGCTAGTCCCCAGAGCCACTAACTAGTCCCCTCATTATCTCTCGCTGTTTCATGAGCCGACTGTGGCTATCTGCATCTTGCGAAATCTCAAAATTAAGCTCATAATTGCACTGCTTCAGTAGCTCGACCTCACGCTCATGATTAACGGTGTTCAGTTGCGACATTAGGAAGTTGCGCACAAGTTCTGTCAGTGGTCGCCCAATGGCATCCCGGTAATTGAACCCAAGTGTTTGCAGCATACGTAGCGTGTCGGTAGAGATGATAACTTCAACCTGTTGCAAAATAGCCTCAGCTTCTGCAACACCTTTAGCTCCATCTTGTTGAAAAATTTTCCGCAGCGCTGGAATTATGGTTTCCACCACATGGGTGATGTCTTCATCACTAATTTGCTGTGCAACAAGCTGTTCCTTCAGGCCCTGAGCGATCGACAGTATCTCGTCACGGCTCCGTACAAGTTCGTTAATTATCTCCTGCAGTTCGTTGACGGCTTCTTCGTAATCCTTCTTCTTTTTAATCGTCGACACTCGCGTTGCGACTGCAGCTGCCGATTGTCTCGCAGCGACTTCAGCAAGACTTGCGGTGAGTTGAAGTACCGTTGGATCCATTATGGTTTTGCTCCTTCGGGGAAAATAGGGACGTTTTAAATATATAGCAAGCATGTTAGTTTAATACTCGTATGTAGGTTTGCGTATAAGGGGTCCGAGGTTTCAGGGAATAATTCTTGGAATAACACCGCACCGCCACTACAACTCGAGCATCAAGACGAAAAGGTTCCGAACGGTTCATTGTCTAAGGACTCTTTTCTTGTTTGTGGATGGTTGCCATGTGGTGGTTTTGCTGGTGATCCCCACTTGCCCTCCTGCACACTCATCCGTATCATTCACCTGATCGAGTCGCTGGTTGCCTGGCTGGGGAGTGGCGGCAGAGGGCGTGTCTGTTGCCGTGGTGGTCGCGGTTATGCGTTTTTCCCCTGCCCGGCCCTGGCGCGGTGCTAGCGGCATGTGGGCGTGTGGAGTTTGGGAGTGGTTGCGAGTGAGCATTGGTATTGAGGCGTTGGCCAGTCGGCATATTCCATACATATTGGACGCGTGCCAGGATTGGCATGAACTCGCGCAGTATGGTCCACCGTATTGGCGGCCACGTAGCGAGGCAGAGCTGCAGCGCAAAATTGCCGCAACCAGTGGGCCGGTGCCAGGGGTGGAATACAACTTTGTGCTAGCGGACGATGGTGGTGATGCAGGGGTGCCGCCGGATGTGGGGGGTTTTGGGCGTTGGTACGCGCGGGTCGTCGGGCGTGAGCGCTGCAGGCGGCGTCGCGTCGCTCGGCGCTAACCTTCGCCTGATCGGCGAATGTTCCCTGCATGCCATCGATTGGCGTAACCGCGTGGCGCAGGTTGGGGTGTGCTGTGGCGGCCGGAAGTGCGGCGGCGGGGGTATGGGCGGCAGGCGGTTACGTTTCTACTGGATTGGGCTACGGGGCAGCTGGGGATGGAGCGGCTTGAGGCGTGGATTCTGGCCACAAATCTGCTCTCGCAGCGGCTGGTTACCCAGCTTGGTTTTGTGCATGAAGGCATGCTACGGGGGCGGTATCTGCTTGATGGCGTGCGCCAGGATATGGCGGTGTATGGCTGGCAGGCTGGGTAGTGTTGTCGCGTGATCATCGAGCGAAACATTATACCATCTCCCCAAACGTTATAACGTTTGGGGGCTGCTTGATCGGTTGACCATCCGCCTCACCTACCACACCAACACCATTGTGGGCAGCCCAGCCAAGCTGGTGCCACATCCGCAGATTGGCGCGTATTTGGAGGAGTGGGTGGCGGATGTTGCCCGAGAAGGTAACGCAGTCTCACTCACCTGCTTGGCGGAGCGGCATGCCCGGTTTGAGCGCATTCACCCATTTAGCGATGGTAATGGGCGCACGGGGTGGCTACTACTGTTCGCGCAGGCGCTGCAAGCTGGGCTGATGCCACCGCTGGTGCTAAAGGAGTGTAAGCCGGCGTATTACCACTGCCTTGAGCGGGCGGATCTAGATGGCGACCTTGCCCCGCTGGAATTGTTTTTGGCAGAGAGTATGTTGGCGGCGAATGCGGCGGCGCTCCGTGGCGAGGCGCGGGCGGCGTAGGTTATGTGCGGACGTACCGGTGCGGATTTACCCACTGCTACCAGCACGTTTCCTTATTGACTTCTTCATCCGACTGTAGAGTTAGAAATATGGGTGCGTATCTTCGGCTCACACCGGCAACAAAAGATGTACTTCAGCAGCTCTACGGGCTGCGTGAAGAGACATGGGGCTTGCAACTGGCCCGCCTGGCGGGTCGGCCAACCGGGACGGTTTATCCATTACTCGACCGGCTTGAACGCGAAGGATTTGTCGCCTCGCGTTGGGAAGCGGATTCTGGCCGTGCGGGGCCACGCCGCCGGTTGAGCGTCCTGACGCCGAAAGGTCGGGAATGGGTCCAGCAAAAGCTCAAGCTCAACGCCGAAGATGCCTCGTAACCACACCACCCGTTAGCCACCAGGAAGGAGTATCGCCATGGCAGATCAACGCAATAACCACGCAGACAACCACACCAATCCGGACCACGGAGAGGCGCTAGACAAACCTGCCCGCACGTTGGTGAGGGCAATCCGGCTCACCCCACGTAGCCAGCGTGAGCGCTATGCGAGCGAATGGCAAGCAGATCTCGCGGAGGCCACAAGCCCCGCCGAACGTCGGCAGATTGCGCGTGCAGCCATGGCAATGGCGCGCCGGGTACGACTGCGTGAGTTTGGGGCTACACTGCTTGGTGGGCGCGGGGCAGGGCGAGCGATTGGGGGTGGATTGGGCTCCTGGTCGCGTTTATTCTCTTCCCCGTTTTTCCGCTGTTGCTTGCACCATTTGTGCTTGTTGTTCTCGCCATAGCGATGGTCTATGCTGGCACGCCGTCAACAGTGAGCCACTGGTTGGCGGTTGGAAGTGTTGTGGTTGGTATAGCGTCGTTTTCGTATTTTTGGTGGGCGGTTGGAGTGAATTTTGATGCCTCCGAAGCAGTTGAGCCGGGCCCAGCCATTGCGGAGTACGACGGCGAAGCGCTGCTACTGACCCTGGTCTGCATTGTGGTGTTTATTGGGTCGGTCGTGGTCGTTTTGGCGGAGGCAAAGGCAAAACTCACAATAAAGCGTGTTTCATGAGCCAGAGTAGAAGTAATGGCTGTGGTGGTTTGATAAAAACGAAACGTGGCTTAGCGAATTAGGTAGGTCGCTAAGCCACGTTCTTCTACGTGTCTGGAGACTGAGGCTGTTGGTTAATCGAAGATCTTATCGCCTCCAGGATTGCAGCGCGTATTGACGGTCTCCGCATAACTGACGTCCTCACGCCATTCGTCAAGATTCCAGGTTTCCTTGCGTGGGTACCGCACACCAACAAATTGCTGATGGCAGATCCATTGATCGCGCATACCGCCAAGGTTGACCTTGATACCACGTCCCTCATCTTTGTACTTCTCGTAGAGTTCGTCCCAACCGAGCATCCCAATGATATAGCTTTTTGGTATGTCGTAGGCCTTTGCCCTTGCCCAATCAGTCGGAGTCACGTTCAGCGTCCAGCCTTCGTCGTGATGGACCCACTCAGCTGATTTGATCAGGTCCATCCAGAGATACGGGTCAGCGACAACTGGGTACTGCACATCTTGTTGGGTGTGTTCCACTTTCTGCACCAGTGCTCCATCACGGACTTCTGTAGCTGGTTGGCACATCTTTGCCACTTGCATCCTTAGCCCAGGCATCGCCAAAGCCAGCGATGAGCTTGTTGTCTTTGTCGACAATGAGGATAGGATCGGATTGCTTATCGGCAGCGGCAGCATTTTGCTCGGTGTTTGCCTGGGCGGCTACCTCGGCATTTGTGGCATCTTCGCCGTCAAGTTTGAGCTCGGATGCCTTGATGAGGCGTGCGCCTTCAGGCAGCGTCAACTTGTGGGTGAATTCGGTTGATGCTCTCGGCGGACTTCATCACATTGTGAATCCTGAAGCCTTCCCGCATGACCTGCACGGTCTGGCTGGTGGTGGTGTCGCCGCCATAGACCACGGATCCGTCGGCTGCGAGTTCGCCTTTGGCCTCTGCTCCGCCAAGCCCAACGGTGACCGATTCATCGCTACCAGTAGCAGACTTTTTGGTAGCGGTGACTCCATCTGATGAGTTCTGGGGAGCTTTGATGTTGGCTCTCGCCCGCCTTGGCCTCGAAACCTTGGTTAGTCTTAGTGCTGGCGACCTTGCTTTCAAGTCCCTGGCTGGTCGGCAGATGCTTTGTCCACGGTGGTGGCAAGTTCCGCCACCTGGGCTTGCGGTGCTTGTTGTGCAGGTTGCTGCGTCTGGGCATGCACGCTCATTGGCGTAAGCAAGCTGATACACGCCGCAGCGCATACGGTAACCCTCCATGTTGCATGTGGATATTTGCGTGTCATTATTGCCTCCTTTAGCTTGATATGACTGGCTGACGCTCGTCACTATGGCAGCCAAAAAGATGCAGACACAATACCTGTTTGTTTGGTTGGTTTTACGGGGGTAGCAGCATTTAAGGTGGTGTGGTACATTTACAAATTAGTGGATTATAATAGCAAAAGTAATAATTCTATTGGCGCATACTGGGTTGGTATTGAAAATGGCTTATGCGCTCGGCATATAAGTGCTACCCAATAGTTTATTGACGGGTCACTGGTACTTTATTGACACGTAGATTAATTTTACGTGATATATACACAGTGTTTTCGTTGTTAGCTGCTGTTAGCTATGGGGTAAATGGGATGATAGTATAAGAAATGTCATAGTTTGCATGGAGTGGCCTCGTGCCAATGGTTCCCCAAAATGGGTAGCCCCAAACTCCCTACCCTTTTGGCTATAAAATATGCTACACTAGTTGCAATATATGGCAACAAATCCGCGCCGTAATTCATCGTCATCTGCTGGGCTGAGTGCTGTGGCTCGCCTGCGTAAAGCTAAGGCTGTGCTACTGGCGGTCAGCCTAACGTTCTGCGGGCGTGCTCCCTGATTATGCTCAGCGGCTGGCTGGCCAAGCTGAACTTGGGGAGGAGCTGGACTAGCTACACGCCCTACCGCTTGGCGAGCTAGGCGGAACATTGTTCGGTGCCGGGTTGCTTGGCACATTGTTTGAATACACGTTTCGCAAGGAGCAGGATGAAGCTGCTGCCGCTAGGTTTCGGGCCATTATTCATGATGAAGCTCCGGCGCTACGGGATGCGGTGATTAATGGATTTGCTATTCACCAGGCCGATCTGGCCCGCGTCGCTACACCGGAGCTGCTTGACGGTATTGCCGCCAATGTCATGGCGCTGCGTCTGGGGGATGAACAATTTGCGCGTGAGTTGTACGGGATATTCGCGATCAGGCGATTCATGCAGCCGAGCGTTGGCACGATGTGGAGGTACGGATTCGCCTCTCTAATGCATTAGAGAGTAGTACCAGTGGTACTACTCTGCTCGACGTCACGGTGGAGTGGGAATACACCACAACCCCCTCGCATCCGGTGCGGCGATTTGCGTGCGTATCAGAGTGAGCGGAGTATAACGAGCTTTACGTGACGCCCCGGCCACCTTCTGCTTGGATGATGATGCCTCGCGATGGAGTGAGCCCGACCAGTAGAAAGAGTTATGAGCTCTGGAAATGACCGCTGATGGTCGCCCGCAGAACATTCGACGTTCAGAGACAAAGAACGGTCAGTTCTACCATGTGAACCTAGATGAGAAGGTTGCATCCGGAAAGCCTGTACGGCTTCGTCACGTGTTTCGGACAGTGATCCCTGATATGGAGCCACCGAGTGTTCGTGGAGCTACCCCAACCAACGCGTGGATGTGTGTTATTGGTTGACTATGCAAATACCTCAATTGCAGAGATGAAAGTTGGCGATACGGTCGGATCACTCCAGCCACCTGTTGTGAGTTACGCACCGAAAGGTGCAAACGGCAAGACCGTTGCGGTAGAAACGAGTGGCTGGTTAATGCCAAAAACTGGATTCTCATTTATCTGGACGCTTGAAAGCGAGCTGCCTCGGGGCGAAGCTCGCCACGAGGCAACTGGCCGCGCTGATCTAACGCGTAGTTAGTGTGTTACTCGCCGCCACCCATTTGGCTCACCTCCTCTCGTTTGCGCCCAGCCACACGCGCAGCGCCTTAGTCTGAGCGCTCATCTGGACCGATCCGCTGCCGCGTGACTAGGGTATTTTTCCGCCCCTGATCTCGGGCTGATACTGGATGCTACTCATAAGTCTGTAGACTTTTCAGTAGCATCGCCAAAAGCTTGGAGCATGGCTGTTGGCGACGTGCAGAAAGCGGTGGGGCGATATTTGCGTGCCCACCGCTTGGATCGTGGACTTAGCCAAGAAGCGTTTGCGGAAGAGCTGAGGGGTGCACCGCACGTATATGGGCGGGATTGAGCGGGGCGAACGCAATCTAACACTGCGGAATGTGGAACGCCTGGCGGAGCAACTTGGGGTCGGGGTTTTGGATATGTTGCAGGGGTCGTAACCAGCTCTGTGGTTAGGCTGGGCGCGCACTGGGAAACGGTGCGGTGCTATTTCATGTTTATTTTCAAGTATCGCTATGCTACGCATGCAAGCTGTGTAATTTTGCGTGCGTCTTGGCAAGGAAATCTACCCCCCTGCCATAACTGAAATAGTGGGAATATAGCGAAGAAAGTGAGCGTAGCGCGTGTCTCAGGAAGATACGGCAGATAACGATGCTCGGCAGGATGATTCGGGGAGATCACGATTGAGGAGATGGAGCAGGCCGAGCAGGATCCAAACCATCCACTACGGGATCCGGATAATCCGCGCCATTTAATGAAGCGCTGCGGCCACAATTACTGAAAGATATCAACCTAGATTCATTCAGAACCAATATCAGTAGTACTCTGGGCACTCAGGCTGCTGAGTGGAGGGCTGCGCTCCGTGATCCAACTGGCCTCGCTGACATGATTCGCAAGTTTTCTGAAGATCTCAAGCTTAGGACAGAATGGGCTAAACCACCTTCCTTCCTGGGGCGAGCAACCTTATGCAGTCAATCTCGCCGCATATACAAACTCGGGATTAGATAAGATCCCCGAGATTTTGAAATTCCACTACCGCATGCCGCTGCCAGAAGTTAACTATGCGGCGGTGCTTGATGGGATCCTCAGCAATCCAAGCGCGACGGGACTTGGTGACGCGTATTACCAGGTTATTGAACAATCTCGGCAGGATCTAGCCAGACTACTAAAGTCTCTGGATCCGCAAGATCTTGCGGATGATCAACCGCATCTTCCGTCAAATCTACGAGGAATGGTCAGCCTCGTCGAGAATTGGAACCGTTATTGCTCAACGAAGGTCTAGCCCTAGCCTATGTGCCGGATGCAGAGATAATCGACGAGATTCTTAGTGCGCTATGGCCTCGCGTACGCCGCGACATTATTGGCCAGAATTGGACATCGATCGTCCATCGATGCGACAACCTCCTGACTCCTTAGATGACCCAGAGCTACAAGAAAACATCTCCTCTGCAAAATGCATCACTACTGCGCTATTGGCGGGTCATGCTGAGGCTGCCCAGGCGCTGGCCGCTAATCTGCTCGATTCAATGCTGCGCCAAAAGCACGACGGCAAGGCAAATATTTCGAAAATGAAGCGGAAACAACGGCCATTACTCACACGCGGCAAGCAAATAACCGAAAGTATTGTCATGGCCGGGCTATGGGGCGCATTTGGAACCTATCGGCCGGATAAAGGTGACGAAATACCAACCATTTTCAGCCGCCACGCCAGCGCACATGGCGTCTCCCATCGGCAATATTCCCAAACGAATGCCGTAATTGCATTGATGCATGTGGTGGCGTACCTCTGTTGGTTGCAGCACCGAGAGGACGTTGCCAGCGCAGCATAGTGCTTATAGCCCGCCCAAACAGCTATTGTATTGCAGGCGATACTGTGGTTATATATCCGATGGGGCGTACCTATTCGTAGTTTCATGGTGGTGCTGGTGGCTGGTTTTGGCTCCTGGCACTGCCATGAAGAAGTATTTTTACGTTCGAGAATCGGTGAGAACAAAAACTTTCTTTTTGATGGTCATATTAAATATGATCATCTCAATAAGCCTTTTCGGCTACCAGTTGGCCGAAGAGGCACCTCTTCACCCTGGCTTGTTCTGGCGACCTACGCCAGTTCTGCACAGGCTGTGGTGTTTTTATTTTTGCCATTCGCCGCAAGAAAAAGCCTTCGGACTAACCACCCCACCCTGCCCTGCGCGCCACCGCAGGGCATTTTTACGTTGGTGGGTCGGCGGGTGTGCCCCACGAATCCTTCCAGGTAACCGTAAAGCAGCTAATGTTGCTCGGTTTTGACCATCCGTACGATAATTTCTCCCCGTCGCTGGCTTGGTCAGCGCCGGGCTCGGTGGCATCCGGCGGCACGGCACGCGGCTGGTATACCGCGTAGAAGCAGTACCGGGTGTGTTTGGTGCGGCCTGGGGTTGGTGCAGGCGGAAGTGGTGGCTTGGTGAGCTGACCATTGGTGCGAGCGTATCCCGAAGGGCGATGAGCTGCGTCAATTTGTTCGGATCAGGGAGGAGAGGACCACTCCCAGGCCAAGCCCGCAAACAACCCGCCATACAGGTCGGTAAAGTGTGCTTGTACGGCTGAGCTGGTAGTAAGGTCCAGTTGGTTTTGGTTGGTGGGTTGCCCGGGGCGCTGCAGGTGGGTCAGGCCAGAAAATTGCCAGATTTGCTGTGGCTTTTCGCCAATAAAGATGGCTTCAAAACGAGCTTGTAGGGTGCGCTCGTGGAAGGCTAAGCACTCTTCCCAAATACAGCGAGGTTGGGCGTAATCTGCTACCTCTGGCGTATTAGGTGCAAGGGTAAACGCTAGGTCGTAGCTCTGGCCACGCCGCAGTGGCTCGGGCAGGAAGAAGCGATGTTCGTAGCCGCCTTCGATGGGTTGGGTGGTAGTGCGCCAGCTGCCATGTGGCATAGGCGGGGCTGGAAAAAGACTGGTAATAGCGTAGTAGTCCACCTCATCGAACAGTGCCAGCAGCCGGTAGTGATGCCGAGTTTGTTGCCAGCAACCATCACTAAATACGGTGGTGAGGCTAGCGGATTCGTGGATGGCACCGTTATGTAGTTCTGGCAGTTGTTTACCTGGGGGAGAGGCTGGGTACCAGCCAGTTAAAAAGCTGGAAGCGTAGTTGCTCGAGGGCCTTGGCTCACGCGCCGCAACCGTATCTATCCCGCGCTCAATGCGCTGACCATAGACGACTCGGCGCTGTTTGAGGCTGCTAAGCCCAGCTGTGCTGCTATCGAGCCCGAAGGCGGCCATCAGTATATCGGCGTCGGGTTCGTGCAGTGACTGAATGGCGGAAACTAAGCGCTGCTTTTTTTGAGTTCGTAGCTATCTTCTGCCGAGCTGCGCAGTACTTGGTCCACTAACCCCGCGTGGGAAAGTCTACGGGGAGTCATGCCCTCACCTTTGCGTAGATACATCAGGTCGGTCAGGAGGTCTTCGCTACTGAGAGGCTGCTGGTGCATTTTTGCTCCCTCCAAAACCTGGTTTCATGCATCACCGCATTGCCCCAGATCTTCCTGGGGATTTGTCGTGCCTGGTTGTTCCATTTTTGCCCACTATGCCAACTTTTTTCCATCTTTCCCAATCATCATGACAGCGCTCATATCGTCAGAGTTAGCCGGGATGGCAACAGGGACTACCTGGCATAACCAGAAAGGAGCGTGGGATGACATACCCACCACAAAGGGCGCGCTATCTGCCTGAACGTACCAATGCCAATGGGATAATGGGCACCAGTTTTGGCCGCACGGTACAAGCGGTGCTGCATACCTACGAGGAACGTGCGCACCACCGCCACCCTGGCGGCACAGGCAGACCCTAGCCACCGCCAGTGAGACAGGCTCGGGCTGCGCTTACCTCTCAGGCACTTGGTAATACGTTGGCTTTGGTGCAGCAAGCCGAGGCGTGCACCAAAGCCGCGCCCGCTGGAACGGGTTACTACGCCCAGATTGTGGCGGCCTACGCCAGTGGCGCAGCCCGGCGGGTGGCGGACGTGAGGAACATAGTGTGCGGCGGCTGCGTCGGCATAGCTAGCTTTATGCTCGGCATATGGGCCGCCATATACACAAACATTGGCCACGCTTTTCTTTGCTGGGTGTGTGCGGCTGTATTTTTCACTCTTGTAATGGGCGACGTGTACGTAGCTGGTGGAACACGTGAAGTGGTGCGGCGCATGCGTGCCATATATGCAGTGTGGCGCTGCCAGCGTAACAGCTCTTACCTCCTACAACCCTCATGGCTACATGTATAGCCAAAGGAGACTGATCCAAACCACCACATTGGCTGAGCAAGCTACAAAACTCGATGTAGCCCTTGCAGCTGACCAAGCAGCCTTTCGACAGGCGATGGTGCAGCTACAGAAGGCTCAACATCGGTTTGATGTGGGGGTTAGGAAGTAATGAGCGGTAGTGCGGGACTGTAGCTGATGTAAATAAAGAGTCAATTTCCGGGCTGATGCAAAACCACAGCGCCGAAATATAGTGCCACAACAGGCCACCTAACCACCGTTTGACAATGTCTTACCGCTCACCTGTCTTGCTGCCTAGACGGTTTACGTATGGAAATAAATGGGCCGTAATGGAGGTAAGGGGATGAATATTATTCGCGAAAAATCCCCGCCAAAGCGCTATGTAACAAAGGATAAGGAGACGTGTTATGCCTAAACAAAATGGCGATATAAACACAGAATCTGTAGCCGAACAACGCTTTTGTACTATTTTAGCTGATCCGCCATGGCCTGGCCAAAGCGGTGAGCGGCACTACGCCACCATGAGCTTAGACCGCATCGCGGATATACCAGTTTCTGCCTTGGCTACGCCAAATGCTCACCTGTGGCTTTGGACAACAAATGCCCTCTTAGTTGACGCCTACGCAGTCGCGGCAGCGTGGGGTTTTACTGTCCGCAGTCCGCTTACCTGGGTTAAGTTCCGCCTTGGGTTATCGAGTCAGTACCAGCTCCGCAACGCTACCGAGCAACTATTGTTCTGCACTCGTGGTAAAGCACCGGTGCGTTATCGCTCCCAGCCGACCTGGTTTAACGCGCCAGTGCAGGAACATTCCCGTAAGCCAGCTGAACAGTTCGCCATTATTGAGCGGATTTCGCCCGGGCCATACCTAGAGTTATTTGCCCGTAGGCGACCCTGAATCAAATGCCGATTGGTCAATTTGGGGTAACGAGGTCGAGTCAGACATTGCCATTCCCTGGCTACCCCATACCAAGGCAGCGACTAGAGGAAAAACAATGATCCAGCTACGCCATCACCTCACCAACACGACAGAAAGGTGCTGCTATGCGCCCGACGCCAACGTCTCTACCCACCCGTTGTTTACGAGTAGCTGCCACATTGCTGCTTGCCAGTGTGTGCTCCACGCAGCTGCCATGCTGTTTACGGCTGTTTGGGTCAGATTACTAATCATTTTTGTGCTTATCCTGCTCATTCCCCGCTGTGCGAAGGCTGGTTTGTTGGATGCTCGAACTGCGGTATTGGTAATACTAAATGCCCTGGATATAGCTAACAAATAATAACTAAGGAGAAATTATGTCAAAGAAACCAGAAGCAAGCATCATCAAAAACAATTCCCCACATACAGGCAAAATAAGCCGCCGCTCACGCTCCTGCGATGTACGGGCTGTGCCCCTGCTGGAAGCCAATCGCTGAGCTGGAACTCGCTCGTGTGCTGGCGCTGTATGTCGTAAATCAGCATGGAGGAGACGACCCTATGCCATACTCCCAAGAGTTAGTGTGGCTGCAGCTCTTTTTGGCCACGACCGTTAAGCACCCAGACAGTGAGTGAGCTTCTTCAGCGTCTTGTGGCTGACCCGCATAGTGGGCGGCTTGTGTTTGAAACCAGGGCAGATGTCAAAGGCATTGTCTTCTTGCTAGGGGTACGTTCAAGCCAGCGTGACACTATTGCGCACATTGTTCGTGAACTCGTGCCAGGAGTGCAGTATACGGACAGTACGGAACAACCTGCTGACTCTGGTGAAGCTACTTCACTAGCTAATCTTCGGCCGCGTATGGACAAGGCAGCCCGAGTTACCACCAATCGTAGCGAACGCCTCTTGGCGGTTTCGCAGGTGGAAGCTGCAACGCGCAGACTGCTGGCTGCGTGTAGTGGACTCTCACCTGGCGAGTGTGTAACCGTGCAGGTTCAGCTGGGGCGGCGTAGGCCACCGCGTCATTTGCCGTATCAGTCATGGTGGGATGTGCTGATGAACGGCTATCGGCCACTGCGAATACACGTCTAGACAAAACCGATCGCTGTCAGTACCACTGCGTGCAGGTAAGTGTGCGTATTGGGGTTGCTGGAATGAGCCACGCCCGTGCTCGCCAGCAGCTGCTCAACATATTTGGTGCTATGCGCAGCGTGGAGACCAGTCATACTCGTCTCCGGCTCACCCCAGAATCAGCAACGCGGCTTAACCAAGCGAGTGTACCGTGGTATCCCTTCTATACAACGAGCCTACTGGCTGCAAGCGAAATTGCTCTTTTAACCGGCTGGCCAATCGGTGATAGTGAATTGCCTGTGCTAGGGCCTATCTCGCCTCGGGTCATGCCACCCCCCGCACTGGCTGAGCAGCACACAATCCCATCTGGCTGGCCGAGTATTTGGGGTAAGTAACGCGCCGGGGCATACGGATACTTCTTTAGGCATTTCGCCAGCCGATAGTCTGCTCCACACCGTGTTACTTGGCCCGACTGGAGTTGGTAAATCGACCGCTATGCTAGGCCTTATTCTGGCAGATATACGTGCCGGGCGCGGTGTGCTTGTGATTGATCCCAAGTCTGATCTCGTGACGAGTCTGCTTGAACGCATCCCACCCAGCCGCCATAAAGACGTGGTACTGCTTGATCCAACTATGCCACAGGTAGTCGGCCTCAATCCGTTGGTGTCGCAGGCTGCTCGCCAGCAGCCTGACTTGGTTGCGGATAGTCTGCTAGCTAGTTTCAAAAGCATATTTGCTGAAAGTTGGGGTGTGCGTACAGAAGAAGTCTTAGCAGCCTGCTTGCTGACCTTAGCGCGCGTTAGCCAATCCCTACCCGACGTGGCGACGTTGGTTGCTATTCCAAGTTTGCTTACTAATCCCGAGTTACGCCGCCGTATTACTAGTAAGATTGATGATCCTCTGGGAGTGTCTTCTTTCTGGGCTAAGTTCGATAGCTGGAGCCCTGAGCAGCAGCGCCAAGTCATTGCGCCAGTGTTAAACAAACTGCAGCAATTAGTAGTGCGTCCACATATGCGTGCCGTACTTGGTCAAACCGCTCCACACTTTCAGCTAGATGAGCTGTTTACCAAACGTAAAGTTGTGCTCATCCGCCTCAATAAGGGCACCTTTGGGTGCAGAAGCTGCGCGCTTGCTTGGCTCCCTAGTAATGGGGCAACTGTGGCCACTTATACTTGGCCGCGCGAACGATCCACCCACCCGGCGCGCTATTACCAGCATCTACATTGATGAGGGTTCACGATTTTTATCCAAGGCATTCCTGGCGATTTGGCTGATGCCTTAGCGCAAAGCCGGTCACTTGGTGTGGGCTTTACGATGGCTCACCAGTACCGCAGTCAACTGAGCCTTGCGATGCAGCGCGCCATTGATGCTAATGCCCGGAACAAGATTTGCTTTGAGCTTTCTGGTGCGGATGCAAAGGACATGGCAGCCATGGCAGCGTCACACCTTGTTCCGGCAGATTTTATGCTGCTGTCGCGGTTTCATATTTATGCCAGTTATTGGTGCGAGGGCGCTAAAACTGGCTGGCTGTCCGGCACAACGTTGCCGCCACCAAGTATATGCAGTGACCCACTGGCCATAGCAGCTGCTAGTTGTGCCCGCTATGGCCAACCCACCGAACAGGTTGAGGCAGAGCTGCGCCACGCCCTGGGGTGGGACACCCCGACGGTTTACCAGACCACGCCACGTAATAGTGGCATATTGGGGACGTCATCAGTCCAAACACACTTTGGCCGCACGACCAAATCGCCCTAATCCACGCAGAAAAAAGTACTCACTTGTGTGGCTTCCTAATGACCAATCGCAAGACCTGTCGCGTATACGAGCTAGTCCCCATACACGCCGCTAAGACACATAATTTTGGCCAATAAGGGAGGTGACTGTCTGCCTCTTCGTAGCAGCCACACTGAGTTACGCACCGGGGCGCACTCTATCTATCCAAAAAGCCCGTTGACCGTTCGGTTACCTACCTAAGCCCTTGGTTATCTCATCAACTAATCAGGAAGTAGGAGCATAAATATGACTCATCGCATTACTCGGTCGCGCCTGGCATGGCTCGCCAGTCAGCTAAGCGACCATGCGCACACCGTTACTCGGATACTTTCCGATCAACGTTTCGCCACCACTCGCCAGCTTGCACGGTTTCTGAGGCCCGCTTTCCAGAGTGACGCTTCGGCATTACGCCAAACCAATCGCTTGATGGGAACGCTCCAAGAAAGCGCACTTGTCAAAACACTTCAGCGGCGAGTTGGCGGTGCTCGTGCTGGATCGAGCAGTTATGTATGGCACCTCAGCGAAGCTGGCTACCGGCTCAATGAGTTATGCAGCCTCCAAGACAGTGCTGCTACACGGCCAGTATCGCGGCGGCGCATCACCGAACCTTCCTGGACGTTTCTTGCTCATACGTTGGCAGTAACTGAGCTTCGACTCATCAGCGAAGAAACATGCCGTATGTGCGAAATAGAACTTGTCAAAGCTGAGCCGGAGCCAACCTGTTGGGCCAAACACCTTGGCCCATATGGCCAGCCCGAATGGGTTAAACCAGACCTTGGCCTTGTTACCGCTTGCGCTGGCTACGAATACAACTGGTGGTGTGAGTTAGACATGGGTACTGAACGACCAATACGCATTAATCGTAAAACCGATGCCTACCTGCGCCATCTCACTAGTGAAGTAGAGCAGCAACGCCGTGGCGTCTTCCCGGTCGTTGTATGGGTTACCTCCACACTCCAGCGGGCCGAGCAGCTGGTCAATATCTTTAGCACTCGCACCGATCTGCCCGCTGGCATGTTCCAGGTCGCCGCCCTCAAGGACTGGCCCAGCCTGCTTAGCAGTACGGCATCCGCTGCGTGACGTGAATTCTACATCATATTTTCAGGCAAAAGGACTGGACTCTCAGCGCAAAACGAGCGTCAATAGGAGTAGGCCAGTCTGACCGCCACCGGCAGTACCTGGCGGCAAGAACACACAGTACACGACATAAACGAACGCATAAGGAGCAAGACCTATGAGTACCACGCCTCCAGCCAATCCCGCTTGCGGCTATGGCTGCAGATTTAACAGCCCAAGCGAGCCATCAGCTATATCCGCGTCTCTACCAAAGGCCAAGCTGCGCGTGGTGACGCTGCCAGAAAGCTTCTCATTCCGGCCCAGCGTGAGGCCAATAAAAATAAGGCTGCAGCACTCGGTGCCTTCATCGTCAAGGAGTTTATTGATCGGGGTGAATCTGCTCGCAATGCCAAGCGCCCAGAGCTGCAAAAAGATGCTGGCCTACATTACCGAACACAACGATATTGACTACGTTATTGTGCACAAACTCGACCGTCTAGCCCGTAACCGGGCTGATGATGTCGATATTAACCGCGTGCTCGAACAGCACAATGTTCGCCTTGTCTCGACCAGTGAAAAATATTGATCAGACGCCTGGCGGCATGTTGCTCCATGGCATTATGTCTTCCATCGCCGAATTCTATAGCCGTAACCTTGCGGCTGAAGTATCAAAAAGGCATGAGTGAGAAAGTAAAAGCATGGCGGTACCATTGGCAAGGCTCCGCTGGGATATGTGAATAAACAGGGCAAAAATGAGCATGGTAAACGCCATAGCTGGGTGGAGGTTGACCCGGTGCGTGGCCCGCTCATCGCTGAGGCCTTCCGTGAATACGCCACGGATACATGGACCGCCAAACACCTAACCGAACACCTTACCGCTCGGGGGTTGACCCAGCCAGCGACGAGTCGCTACCCGGAGCGGCCTATGACGCAGTCACGACTGATCGATGTGCTGCATAACCCATACTACCGTGGGGTTGTGAGCTACCAGGGCGTTGAGTACCCTGGCCGCCACCAGGCCCCTGGTTGATGATGAGACCTG